>MDTG01006817.1_pt1 | contig 17556 bp, 13 predicted proteins | sample 811421 | NCBI WGS metagenome assembly MDTG01 (sample SAMN05326645, study PRJNA326480) | marine metagenome | isolation source: seawater | place: Pacific Ocean: South East | collected 2011
CGGCTTGCGTCGTCTTGAACCCATGATTCAAATCTAACGGAGCAGCACAATGACAAAAAAAATGCATGCTTGGTCTCTGGCCGCATTGCCGCTGGCAATTGGCCTGGCCAGTTTCTCTGGATCGGCTGGGGCAGTTAACTTCAACATCGGCGACGTCGAGGCCCAACTGGACTCGCAGATCTCCATCGGTATGAGTGTCTCTACCGCTGATGCTGACAAACGTTTTATCCACGTCAATACCGCAGTGAACGGCGACCCGCAAGGTGGCCAAGCTGCCGCTCGGACCAGTGATGACGGGCGCTTGAACTACGAGAAGGGCGATATCTTCTCCAAAATCTTCCGTGGCGTGCATGACCTTGAGCTGCGTTATGGCAACTCCGGTGCTTTTGTACGCGGCAAATACTGGTACGACTTTGAAACCAAAGACGGTAGCCAGGAATTCTATGACATCGACGATTCCGGCCGCCCGCCGCTGGTCAAGGGCGCAGGCGTAGCGCTGCTCGATGCCTTTGTGTATCACAACTACTTCATCGGCAATAACCCGGGTAACATCCGTCTGGGTCGCCAGGTTGTGAGCTGGGGTGAGTCCACCTTCATCGGTAACTCCATCAACTCCATCAACCCGATCGACGTGGCTGCCTTCCGTCGTCCGGGCGCCGAGATCAAGGAAGGTCTGCTGCCGGTCGAGATGCTCTATCTCTCCCAGGGCCTGACCGAAAACCTGAGCATGGAGGCCTTCTACCAGCTCAAGTGGCACCCGTATGCGATTGACAACTGCGGTACCTTCTTCGGTGCTGATACGCTGGCTACTGGTTGTATTGATCGTCTCGTGGTTGGTGGCGCTGATGCGCCTCAGGGCGACCCAACTCTCAACGGCCGTATTACTGTTCGCGCTCAGAAAGACGTGGAAGCCAAAGACGAGGGGCAGTTTGGCGTGGCGCTGCGCTGGTTTGTGCCGGAGCTTAACGACTCCGAGTTTGGCTTCTATGCAATGAACTACCATAGCCGTACACCGATCTACAGCAACTTTGCAGGTCCACAGGCGGGCTTGGGTGGTTTGGCTGGTGGCGCAGGTTATTTCTTCGAGTATCCAGAGGATATTCGCCTCTATGGTCTGAGCTTCCAGACATCTATTGCTGGCACCTCTCTCGGCGGTGAAGTTAGCTATCGCCCGAATATGCCGATGCAAATAACCACAGGCAGTGTGAGCGTTGCCGGTTTGACTAGCAGCGGTTCTTGGATCGGTCGCGACGATGTTTACGCACCTGGCGATTACATTCAGGGTTATGACCGTAAGGGAATGTTCCAAGCTCAAGTTACTGCGATTCGTTTCATTGAGCGTGTCTTGGGTGCCAGCCGTCTTGCGTTGGTGGGTGAGGTTGGCTACAACCACATCGAGGGCATTGGCAGTGATCCGGGCGATACATTCTACGGTCGCGATTCGCTGTTTGGTCAGAGCCCTCTGGCAAACGGTACCTGTCCGCTGTCGCAAGGTGTTGGTCGCGGCGCCAGCTGGTGTGAAACTGACGGTTTCTACACTAGTGACTCTTGGGGTTACCGTATGCGTGCGTCGCTGGACTACAGCAACGTTATCGCCGGTATCAACCTGAGCCCGAGCGTGTCCTGGTCGCATGACGTTGAAGGTTACGGTCCGAACTTCACTGAAGATGCCAAGGCTATCAGCCTGGGTCTGAACGCGGACTACGCCAACAAGTACAACGCCAGCCTGAGCTACACCAACTTCTTTGATGGCAAGTACAACACTTCGGTTGACCGCGACTTCGCGGCCGTCAGCTTCAGCGTAAGCTTCTGATCTGGCTGACCATAAGGAGAAATAACAATATGCGTATGCAACAAACTCTCATGGGGGTCGGTGGTCTGGCTCTGAGCCTGATGGCATCCTCCGTTATGGCGCAGACCCTGACCCAGGCTGAGATTGATCAGCTGGGTACTTCCCTGACGCCGATTGGTGCCGAGAAGGCGGGTAACGCCTCCGGTACTATCCCTGAATGGACCGGCGGCCTGCCGACCGACGCTGGTCAAGCTCTGGGTGACAACTTCTACGAAGACCCCTTTGCTAGCCAACAGCCGGAATTCGTCATCACCGCGCAGAACTACCAGCAGTACAAGGACAACCTGACCCCTGGCCAGATTGCCATGTTCGAGCGCTATCCCGAGACCTTCAAGATGCCGGTCTACAAGACCGAGCGTACTGTTGGTTACCCGCAGTCTGTCTATGACCAGGTCAAGGCGACTGCCGGTCAGGCCAAGCTGGTTAACGGTGGCGATGGTATCTCCGACTTCTCGCACGGCACCTTTGCCTTCCCGATTCCCAAATCGGGCGCGGAAGTTATCTGGAACCACAACACCCGCTATCGCCTGAACGTGCACCGCTGGTACATGCAGGCCATGCCGCAAACCAACGGCTCCTTCACGCTGATCAAGCTGGAAGAAGAAGTGGGTTACCCGCAGCTGATGAGCGACGTCGACGAGTCGACCATGCCCAACACCCTGCTGTTCTTCAAGCAGCGCGTAAACGCCCCGGCTCGCCTGGCGGGTAACGTACTACTGGTACACGACAGCCTGGATCAGCTGAAAGAGCCGCGCATGGCGTGGGTATACAACGCTGGTCAGCGCCGCGTACGCCGCGCTCCGCAGGTTGCCTACGACGGCCCGGGTACCGCGTCTGACGGTATGCGTACTTCTGACAACTTCGCCATGTATAACGGTGCGCCTGACCGTTACAACTGGAAGCTGGTTGGCAAGAAAGAAGTCTACATTCCGTACAACAGTGGCAAGCTGACCCAGCGCGGCACCGAGTACGGTGACGTTCTGCAGGCTGGTCACATCAACCCCGACTACACCCGTTTTGAGCTGCACCGCGTGTGGGAAGTGCAGGGTAACGTCAAGGATGGTCAGCGTCACATCTACGCTCAGCGTAACTTCTTCATGGACGAAGACTCCTGGATGATCTCGCTGGCTGACCACTATGACGGTCGTGGCACGCTCTGGCGTGTAGGTGAAGGCCACATCGGCTTCAACTACGCCAACAAGATCCCGGGCTACTCCATCGAGACCCTGTATGACCTGTTGGCCGGCCGTTACATCGCCCTGGGCATGTACACCGAAGAAGTGTCCGGTCCGGACTTCGACTTCGAGCCGAACTACAATCAGTTCACACCGGCTGCCCTGCGTGCTTCGGGTATCCGCTAAGTTCTGATGCTGCTTTGATGTTTGGGTTTTAGGGGGTATCTTCGGATACCCCCTTTTTTATTGTTTATCCCGTCTCCTTTCCCTGAGCCCGGCCTGCCAGTCTGCTAAACTGCGTGCTTCTTTCGAGCAGATCAACCGACCGAGTGACTCTTTTGTTCAGCGAACTCCAATTGCATGAGCGCCTGCTTAAAGCGCTTGCCGAACTGTCTTTCCAGCAACCTACCGAGGTGCAGCAACAGGCGATTCCTGCTGCTATCGAGGGGCGCGACCTTTACGTGATTGCGCAGACCGGCAGCGGCAAGACTGCCGCTTACGTACTGCCCATGCTGCAGCGGCTGTTGCAGGACGACAGCAAGCCGCTGGCGCCGCGCGGCCTGATTCTGGTGCCGACCCGCGAGCTGGCCAGACAAGTGCTGAAGGATATTGCCGCGCTGGCGCAGTTCACCTTTCTCAAGGCAGAGCAGGTCACCGGTGGCGAAGACTTCAAGGTGCAGGCAGCGCGCCTGCGCAAGAATCCGGACATTGTGGTTGCAACGCCGGGGCGTGCGCTGGAACAGCTCACGGCCGGCAATCTGGAGTTGACCGCGGTACAGACGCTGGTACTGGATGAAGCCGACCGCATGCTGGATATGGGCTTTGCCGAGGATGTCGGCAAGCTGGCCGAGGCTTGCCCGGCGCAGCGTCAGACCATGCTGTTCTCCGCGACCAAAGGTAATCGCGGCCTGCAGCGGATGATCGACTCGGTGCTGACCGAGCCGCAGATTCTGGAGCTGAACTCGGTACGTGACGATACTCCGAGTATCACCCAGCAGGTTATCCCGGCGGATGACAACACCCACAAGGAAGCCATGCTCAAGTGGCTGATGCTGAATCAGGGCGAAGGCAAGACCATTGTCTTCACCAATACTCGGGTAATGGCTGATCGCATCAACGGGGTGCTGCGCGCGCTCGATCTGCGTGTCTACGTGCTGCACGGCGAGAAGGATCAGAAAGACCGCTACATGGCGGTTGAACGCTTCAAGCAGGGTGCCAACGGCATTCTGGTCGCGACTGACGTTGCGGCTCGCGGTCTGGATATCGTTGAGCTGGATCGCGTGGTGAACTTTGATATGCCGCGCAGCGGCGACGACTACCTGCACCGGGTTGGTCGTACCGGCCGTGCCGGTGCCGAAGGTCTGGCGATCTCGCTGGTCAGCCCGCACGAGTGGAATCTGATGTCGAGCATCGAGCGCTATCTGCGCCGTCAGTTCGAGCGCCGCTTGCTGGCGGAGGTGCCCGGTAGCTTCAAGGGGCCGAAAAAGGTTAAGTCCTCAGGCAAGCCTGTTGGCAGCAAGAAAAAGAAAGACAGCAAAAAGGACGGCAAGAAGGCCGCGGCCAAGCCGAAGAAGCCCAAGGCAGGCAAGCGCCCGTCACGGCCGCCGGCAGGGCAGGTGGTAACATCCTCCGACGGACTGGCGCCGCCAAAGCGACGCTAAAAGAGGGTTGCGCTGCGTGTGGCCGATCCGTTAGAGTCGATGCATCGTTTAAAGGTAACCGAGCCATGACACTTCGTTCCGCACAGATCAACATCGCCAGCGCCCTGCGTGCTGTCGCTGCTGCGCGCGCGTCAGTTGGTTACTTTTATTTTGGGTATTGGTTTAGCCAAAGGCGCGCCTGATACCCCACAGGCGGCCTGAATTCACGGGACGCCACCAGAGAATCAACAAACCCCGGTCGGCCTCCCGACCGGGGTTTTTATTTGGCTTCGATTTTTACTGACTTTGAGGACTGACCATGTACGTACGACGCACTTTCAACCCCCGTTCTTACCGCAGCTGGCGATTTTGCTCTGGTGCCCTGACCACACGACATTCACTCGATCGAACACCCAGATAGCGCTGTGGCGCAAAGAGCGCCACAGCTAAGGAAGCAAAAGATGACCGCCACCGTAACTGCACTCGCCAGCGCCGCACCGACCACTCAAAGCGCCGCCCGCCGCACCCACACCCTGCCGACGCCGGCTCAGCTGCGCGAGCGTCTGCCTCTGACTTCCGCTCAGGCCGCCGCCATTGAGGCCCACCGCCAAGCCATTCGTGACATCCTGGCGGGCAAGGATAATCGCCTGCTGGTGATCACCGGACCCTGTTCCCTGCATGACCCCGATGCTGCAATCGAATACGCCGAGCGCCTGGCGGAGCTGCAGAGCCGCGTTGCGGACCGCTTGCTGCTGGTGATGCGTGCCTACGTTGAAAAGCCGCGCACTACCGTTGGTTGGAAGGGCATGTTGTACGATCCGCAGCTCGACGGCAGCGGTGATATGGCCGGTGGACTGGCGCTGTCTCGCCGCACCATGCTGGCGATCAGCGAGCTGGGTTTGCCGATTGCCACCGAGCTGCTGCAACCGCTGGCCGCGAGTTACCTGGATGATCTGTTGAGCTGGGGCTGTATTGGTGCGCGTACCAGTGAGTCGCAGATTCACCGCGAGATGGTCAGTGGCCTGCACTTGCCGGTCGGCTTCAAGAACGGAACGGATGGCAGCATGACGGTGGCTTGTGACGCGATGCGTTCAGCCCGCCATCCGCATCAGCACTTCGGCATGGACCTGCATGGCCGCCCAGCGCTGGTTGAGACTGCGGGTAATCCGGACACCCATATCGTGCTGCGTGGCGGTCACAGTGGCCCCAACTACCAGGCTGATGCTGTGGCCAAGGTGCGCGCAGAGCTGGAGCGCTTGGGCATGCCGGCGGCGTTGGTGGTGGACTGCAGTCATGCCAACAGCGGTAAAGACCCGCTGCGCCAGCCCCAGGTGCTGGCCGATGTGGTTGCTCAGCGCGCGGCGGGCGATACCAGTCTGCGCGGCGTCATGCTCGAAAGCCACCTGTTTGATGGTTGTCAGGCATTGTCGGGTGAGCTGCGTTACGGCGTATCCATCACCGACGGTTGCCTGGGTTGGGAGGCTACCGAGCAATCGCTGCTGGCTGCCGCTGAGCAGCTTCGCGGTTAAGTCTTGCGCCGCCGACCCAGTGGTCGGCGGCGCAAGACGGCGTTGGTGTCAGGCTGTCTGAGGTTCGGTGCTTGCAGGGTAGAGGAAGAAGCCTGCCAGCGAGCACAGCGCTGCACCGCTCAACAGCAGACCCAGGGTCAGTGATGGGGGCAGGGCGATGGCGCTGATCAACCCGGTGCCGATGGCCGCAATGGTCATCTGCAGAAATCCCAATAGCGATGAAGCCAGCCCCGCCTGCTCGGCGAAGGGTTGCAGGGTAACGGCGGTGCCCAGGGGATTGATGACGCCCATGCCGGCAAGAAACAGACAGATAGCCAGGCTGAATTGCATCAGATCCTGCCCCTCATACAGCAGTACCTGCAATGTCCCGCCCGCCAGCGCGAGCAAACTACCAAAAACAGCGACCTGCACAGCGCTCCAGCGCTGGGCCAGCCGTGGTGCCAGGATTCCTGCGCTGAAAACCACCAACACGGTCGCGGCAAAGAAAACGCCGAGCTGCATGCTGCTGTAGCCCATGCCGCGCATCATGATGGCTGGTGCGGAGGCGAAGAACGCATAGAGCCCGCCAATCACCAGGCTGACCGAGAGTGCCGGCAGGGCAAAGCGGCGGTCGGCCAGTAGCTGCAGGTAGGACCGGGCGATGGCACCTGCGGTCATCTTCAGTCGGGCCGAGGGTGCATGGGTTTCGCCCATCGACAGCGCATAGCTGATGATCAGAATGACGCCTACGGCCGCAACCAAGACAAAACTGGTGCGCCAGCCAAGCTGGCTGTCGATCACACTGCCGAGTAACGGCGAGAAGCCGGGCGCAGCAGCCATGGCAACCATGATGAACGCCAGTGCCTTTGCCAGTACCGGCCCGTCATACAGGTCACGGGCTACCGCCCGGGCCAGCACCGAGGCGGCGCACACGCCAGCCGCTTGGGTCACCCTGGCAGCGATCATGGTGTTCAGGTCGGTCGCACTGGCGCCGAGCAGGCTGCCCAGCACAAAGAGAACCAGGCCTCCCAGGATCAGCGGGCGCCGGCCGTAGCGGTCTGACAGCGGGCCAACCAGCAGCTGCCCGAGCGCAAAGACCAGAAAGAAGCTGCTGAGGGTGAGTGCCATGTCGGCCGCAGACGCTTCAAGTGATGCTGCCATCGCCGGGAAGGACGGCAGGATGATGGTGGTCGACAGGGTGCCGACCGCCGCCAACCCGGACAGCAGCACCAGCGTGCGCGTTGCGCTGCTCATGCCGGCGCCTGCTGAGCGCTGACCGAGCTGAGGAGGGCGCAGCTGCGGGCGATCACTTGCGCATCAGTCAGGATGCGGCGATGGCCCAGCCCGTCGAGCTCAACCAGCTCGGACGCAGGCCAGTGGCTGTGCAGATCTTTTGAGGCGGCGAAGGGCACCACCCGGTCGGCCGGGTCGTGCATGATCAACCCCGGATGCTGCAAGCCGTGCTTGAGTGCAGGCAGGTCCATTGCGCTGGTCTGGGTGCCAATGTGCTGCTCTACCCAGCTGCGGAACTGCGCCTGCTCCTCGCTGCTCAAGCTGAAGGCCATTCCCTGCAGCTTCACCATCGGGCTGAGCGAGGACGGCCCGCACAGGTGGACGCTGGCCTTGACCTGCAGGCCATGGGCGAAGGCCCACAACGCGGCTGCCGAACCGAGCGAATGAGCGATCACACCGTGAATGGGCCCCAGGCTGTCGGCGACGGCGGCAAGTGCGCGGCCGGCGTGCACCGGGCTGCTCAGCTCACCGCCGGACTCGCCGTGGGCGGGCAGGTCTAACAGGGTGACGGCAAATCCGGCGCGCAGCAGGGGCTCAATGAAGCCCGCCAGGTGCGAACCACGGCTGTCCCAGCCATGTGCCAGCAGCACGCGAGGGCCAAGGCCCAGGCTCCAGATGGCGATATCGCCATCCTCGAAAGGCAGAGTAGTGCGCTCGGCCTGGGCGAGCACAGAGCGCTCAAGGCTGCTGGCTTGAATGCGCTGCGGCACGCTGAAGGCGCGGCAGGCGCTGTCGAGTGCTGAAGAGGGTGCGGCGCTGGCATGTTGAACGGTCATGGCTGTGCTCCGAAATTTATATGATGGTATTAATTCTTTTAAATGTCGGTCATCATTTAAAAAGAGTCAAGCCTTTTGTGTTCTTTAAGGACTGTCGGTACGGATGAAGGAGGGGCTTGGTCAGGCAGTGGGATTCGTGCAGTCACCCTGCGGGTGCAGGGTGCGTCAGGGTAAATAAAGCCAGGGGTGTAGCTGCTTCTCTAGCCCTTACAGAAGGTTGTTACCGTGTCGCGGAGCCCAGATGGTGAAAGGGTATAGAACAAGTATCGATCCACAGGAGCACCTGGCTGCCTGGCGCCTCGGGTTCGCTGCGTTGCCCGGTGCGCTTAGTTGGCCGAATCACCGCCTGCCAATGCATCGAGAAAGCTCTCCAGTACCAGATGCGGGCGACGGCCCTTTCGGGTCACCGCCGACAGCACCAGATCATAGTGATAACGCGCCGGATCGAGCGCCCGCATGCGGCCACTGGCAACCCACTGGGCGGCGTAGTGGTCTGGCAGGTAGCCGATGTAGTGGCCGGTCAGCAGCAAAAAGGCAATGCCCTCGCGGTCTGAGGCTGTCGCGGTGCAGCGCAACTGCTGAAGCTGCTCTTGTACCTCGGCGGGTACGCGAAAGCTGGGGGAGATGGCATCGTGGCGCTGCAGTTCCGGCAGGGTCAGTTGCTCATCGCTCAGCTCGAATAACGGGTGCCCGACCGCGCAGTAGAGTTCGGCACGCTCGCTGTACAGCGGCTGATACTCCAGACCGGAGAGGGCGCCCACCTGCGGAATTACGCCCACGTGCAGCCGGCCATCGAGCACGCCCTGTTCAACCTGCCCCGGCGCCGACATGCTGATCTGGATGCGCACGTCCGGGCCGCGGGTTTTCAGGCCCGCCAGTGCATGAGTGACGCGCATGTGGGGCATGGTGACCAGGTTGTCGGTCAGCCCGATATTGAGTTCACCGCGCAGGTGCTGGTGCAGCCCGTTTACCTCGGTGCGGAAGTTTTCCAGCGCGGAGAACAGTTGCAGCGCCGCCTGATACACCTCGCGCCCATCTTCGGTCATGGCAAAGCCGGCGCGGCCACGCTGACACAGGCGCAAGCCCAGGCGCTGCTCAAGGTCGCTCATTTGTTGGCTGATGGCCGAGCGGCCGATGCCCAGCACGCTTTCGGCCACGGAAAAGCCGCCGCATTCAACGACCGTGCGGAACACGCGCAGCAGGCGCAGATCAATATCTGAGAGTTGGGCCAGAGGAGCAGAGCGACGGTTTTTCATAGTTTAGTGGTTGCCAAACTGAAGGTATAAAAAGCCATGTTTTATCATAACTTTTGCTGTGGCAACGTATGGGCATTGAAAACACGGGCGTAGACGCGCTCTTTGCCGACTTATCGTGAGGCACCACCATGCAAGACCACAGCACCGAACAGCTCGCCAGCCAGCTCAAGCTGGATGCGCACTGGATGCCGTTTTCCGCCAACCGCAACTTTCATCGTGATCCGCGCCTGATTGTCGCTGCCGAGGGTAGCTGGCTGACCGACGCTGATGGCCGTCGTATCTACGACAGCCTTTCTGGTCTGTGGACCTGCGGGGCGGGGCACTCGCGCAGCGAGATCCAGCAGGCGGTGGCGAAGCAGCTGGGCACGCTGGACTACTCTCCCGGCTTCCAGTTTGGTCATCCGCTGTCGTTCCAGCTGGCCGAGCAGGTTGCAGCCAAGTTGCCGGGTGACTTGAATCACCTGTTCTTTACCAACTCCGGCTCCGAGTGTGCGGACACGGCGGTGAAGATGGCGCGCGCCTACTGGCGCCTCAAGGGCCAGCCAAACAAGGCCCGCATGATCGGCCGTGCCCGTGGTTATCACGGTGTGAATATCGCCGGCACCAGCCTGGGGGGCATCGGCGGCAACCGCAAGATGTTTGGTCAGCTGATGGAAGCCGACCACCTGCCGCATACCCTGCAGCCGGGTATGGCCTTCACCCGTGGCATGGCCGAAACCGGCGGTGTCGAGCTGGCCAACGAGATGCTCAAGCTGATCGAGCTGCACGATGCATCGAACATTGCGGCGGTCATCGTCGAGCCGATGTCTGGCTCGGCCGGCGCCATTGTGCCGCCCAAGGGGTATTTGCAGCGTCTGCGCGAGATTTGCGATCAGCACGATATTCTGCTGATCTTTGACGAAGTGATTACCGGCCTTGGGCGCCTTGGGCGCTGGACGGGTGCCGAGTACTTTGGCGTTACCCCGGACATGATGAATCTGGCCAAGCAGATCACCAATGGCGCCATACCCATGGGCGCGGTGGCGGTTACCGGCGAGATTTACCAGGCCTTCATGCAGCAGAACACGCCAGAGCATGCGGTCGAGTTTGGCCACGGTTACACCTATTCGGCGCACCCGGTGGCCTGCGCCGCCGGCCTGGCGACCATGAAACTGCTGGAGGATGACGCCCTGATTCAGCAGGCAGCCGACCTGGCTCCGCAGTTTGAGTCCATGCTGCATGGCGTGAAGGGGGCGGAGCACATTGTGGATATTCGCAACTGCGGCCTGGCTGGCGCCATTCAGCTGGCCCCGCGTGACGGTGACCCGACCATTCGGCCCTTTGAAGCCGGTATGGCGCTGTGGAAGGCCGGTTTTTATGTTCGCTTTGGCGGCGACGCCCTGCAGTTCGGGCCCATGTTCAATGCTCGCCCCGAAGACCTGGACCGCGTATTCGATGCGGTCGGCAGTGTACTGAACACATTGGATTGAGATTCAACCGAGGTGCCTGATGGCACCTTGTGACCCATTCAGGAGTTATTTGATGAGCAATATTACCCATCTGATCGACGGCCATCCGGTTGCCGGCACCGGCCGCAGCGCCGACGTATTCAACCCGTCCACCGGCACCGTCAGCGGTCAGGTGCCGCTGGCTGATGACGCGGTTATCCAGCAGGCGATCGACTCGGCCAAGGCCGCACTCCCGGCCTGGCGTCGCACACCTGCGGCCAAGCGTGCGCAGATCATGTTTCGCTTCAAGCAACTGCTGGAAGAAAACGAAAATACCATCGCCGAGATGATCAGCGCCGAGCACGGCAAGACCATCGAAGACGCCGTTGGTGAACTCAAGCGCGGCATCGAGAACGTTGAATATGCCTGCGCAGCTCCCGAGATCCTCAAGGGCGAATACAGCCGCAACGTTGGCCCTGATATCGACGCCTGGAGCGACTTTCAGCCGGTTGGCGTAGTGGCTGGTATCACGCCGTTCAACTTCCCGGCCATGGTGCCGCTGTGGATGTATCCGCTGGCCATCGTGTGCGGTAACTGCTTTATTTTGAAGCCGTCCGAGCGTGACCCAAGCTCCACGCTGTTTATTGCCGAGCTGCTGCATCAGGCGGGTCTGCCCAAGGGCGTGCTGAACGTGGTGCACGGCGACAAGCAGGCGGTGGATGCGTTGATCGCAGCGCCTGAGGTCAAGGCATTGAGCTTTGTCGGTTCTACCCCGATTGCCGAGTACATCTACGCCGAAGGCACCAAACGCGGCAAGCGTGTACAGGCTCTCGGCGGCGCCAAGAACCACGCGGTGCTGATGCCCGATGCGGATTTGGACAACGCGGTCAGCGCGCTGATGGGGGCGGCCTACGGCTCCTGCGGCGAGCGCTGCATGGCGATTTCGGTCGCGGTTTGTGTCGGTGATCAGGTCGCGGATGCGCTGGTCGAGAAGCTGGTGCCGCAGATCAAGGCATTGAAAGTGGGCCCGGGCACTACCTGCGGTCTGGATATGGGCCCGCTGGTGACGGGGCAGCATCTGGACAAGGTGACCGGTTACGTTGAAGACGGCGTGAGCGCAGGTGCCGAACTGGTGGTCGATGGTCGCGGCCTGAGCATTGATGGCCACGAGCAGGGCTTCTTCCTTGGCGGCTGTCTGTTTGATCGCGTCACCCCGGAGATGCGCATCTATCAGGAAGAAATCTTCGGCCCGGTGCTGTGCGTTGTTCGCGTCAACAGCCTGGAAGAGGCGATGCAGCTGATCAATGATCACGAGTACGGCAACGGCACCTGCATTTTCACCCGTGATGGTGAGTCTGCGCGCCTGTTCTGCGACGAGATTGAGGTCGGCATGGTCGGTGTCAACGTGCCGCTGCCGGTGCCGGTTGCCTACCACAGCTTTGGTGGCTGGAAGCGTTCGCTGTTTGGTGACCTGCACGCCTACGGTCCGGACGGGGTGCGTTTCTACACCCGTCGCAAGGCGATCACCCAGCGCTGGCCCAAGCGTTCCAGCCATGAGGCCGCGCAGTTTGCCTTCCCCAGTAACGGCTGATCTGTCGTTCTCATAGGCCGCCGCAAGGCGGCCTGTTTCGTTTGAGCCATTAATTTCTAATCTATTAATTGCTGCAGCCGATATAGTCTCCTGATTGCAAGATGATGGCGCAAAATAGGCTTGGCCTTGGCAGGGTACGAGCCTAAACTGACCATCTTCCCCGCGTAGTGTGGCGGGTTCAGGAGCGAACGATCAGGCATGCCAGATAATAACAAGGCGGACATCCACCGTAGCGAACAGCGGCCGGAGTTTTGGGACCTGTCCATGCGGTGTTGCCAGTTGGCAGCAACGGTCGATATCTGTTTTTTTGCCATTTTTCTTTGGCTTGGTTCGCCTATTCTGGCCTGGATTAACGTCATCAGTGTGGGCATGTATGCCTACGCCTATCGAGCCTTTCGCCAGCGGCGCAACTACCTGGCAGTGATGCTGATCCGCATCGAGGTGCTGGTGCATGCCGCGCTCGGTGTAGTGCTGATCGGCTGGGACAGCGGCTTCCATTACTTTTTGCTGATGTTCATTCCCGCATTGTTTGCCAGTATGCATCTGCGTAGTGCCTGGATTCTGGCGATTTGCCTGTGGGCCTATTATGTCGGGCTGTATGTGCTGATGACCTTTATCGACCCGCTGCAGCCGGTGTCTGACATCGCGCTGTTGTACGTCAATATCTTCAACTTCACCGTCGTCTTTCTGATGTTTGCCTATCTGACCATGTACTACGTGGTGACGGTAACGCGGGCCCATCGACGGCTGGCGCGTATGGCAACCACCGATCCGCTGACCGGGCTGTTCAATCGCCGGCATATGGTTGAACTGACAGAAAAGCTGCTGGCCCGAGAGCAGCGTCAGCCGCGCAATCTCGCGCTTATGCTGATGGATCTGGATCATTTCAAGGAGATCAATGACCAGTATGGTCATGAGCTGGGCGACCGGGTGCTTGAGCGGGTAGCTGATCTGCTCCGCAAACAAGGTCGGGAACAGGACTTTGTCGGTCGCTGGGGTGGGGAGGAGTTTCTGGCGGTCTTGCCGGAGACTGACCCAGTCCAGGCGCGCACGGCCGCCGAACGTATTCGGGCGGCGGTGGAAACGCTGGACTGGACTGATGTACAGCCGGGCCTCAAGGTGACCCTGTGTGTTGGTATCAGCCAACTGAACGAGCTGGAGACCTTTAGCAGCGCCATTGCTCGAGCTGATGGCGCGCTTTATCGCGGCAAGGCGCACGGCCGTAATCGCGTCGAGCAAGCAGACCTGGAGGATCTGGACCCCATGGTGGTAGAGCAGCCGGCTTCATAGGGCCAGCTAGCGTTTGTTCACCCGCAGGCAGGCTGGTTAATGAAACCGCAACCGGCCCTAATCTGCGTCCAGAGAGGGGCCGATCATCTCGGCTACCTGCTCGTACACACCCGGGCAGGCGACCAGATAAGGATTGCCCTTGAGCAACCCCTCGCCGCGCAGGAAGTTATTGCAGCGTCCGCCAGACTCCGCCAGCAACGCCAGCCCGGCGACGCAATCCCAGCTCTTAAGGCAGGTCTCGTAGTAGCCAAGCAAGCGACCTGCTGCGACATAGGCCGTCATCAGCGCGCCTGAGCCGTTGCGCAGGAACATCCCGCCAGCATCGAGCAGCTTGCCCAGAAAGGGCATGAAGTGTTGTTTACCCTCGGCATAAAAAGTCCCAACGCCCAGCAAGCCGGCGCGCAGGTCCTGCGCCTCGCTCACGCGCAACGGCTGCTCGTTGACCCAGGCCCCAAAACCACGGCCGCCGTGGAACAGCTCATCGTGGTTCGGGTCTGCGACGGCGCCGATGGCGGGAACACCGTCAACCAGCAGGCCGATTGACACGCACCAGTTGTGCAGCCCGTGCAGAAAACAAGCCGTGCCATCAATCGGGTCGATAACCCAGATGCAGCGTGCATCAAGGCGCTGCGCACCGGTCTCCTCGCCAACAAACCCGTCTTCGGGAAAGAGCTTCATCAGCTCGGCCTTGATGAAAACTTCCAGCTCGCGGTCAGCGGCGCTGACCACATCCTGGCTGAATCCACCCTTGTGCTCGACGGCCAATTGGTCGCGTTGGCGGTAAAGCCGCAGACCGCGCTGCGCCGCTTCACGTGCCAGCTGGCAGGCCAACTGATAGCGGCTGCTGAGATCGAGGGGCTGAGTAGCGTGCATGAGTAGAAATCCGGCTGAACAAAAGCGGGGAGCGTACTCAATTGCGCTGCTTATGGTAAGAGGTTGGCGAGGTTTTCAGGGGGAGATACCGGTGATTAATTCAGCGGTGCACGGCATGGCGGCGGGGATAGAGCTGCAGGTAGAACCAACAGGGCAGCCTGTTGTTTGAGGCTGCCCTGCGTGGGTGGGTTCAGGCGTTGTTGCTGGCGCAGTCGGGGGTAGTGGTATAGGTGCGCGAGCTGTCTACATTGCCCAGCTGGTCGAGGGTGCGACGGCCGAGCAGGACCGGATAGTGCATGTTGCTGCGATCGCGCAGGGAGAACTCTTCATTCAGGCGCTCGCCAGCAATACACACGTCCATCCGCACAACCGGGCGCTCCTCCGAGCCGCCAGCGCCGCGTACGCTCAGGTCACGTTCCAGCGGTCGCTCAAAGGTTTTACTGATCAGGCTTTCCGATTTCAGGTCTTCCAGTGCGACCTTGAAGCGGACCCATTGCTCACCGTCGCGCTCGAAGCGCTCGATGTCCTCCGCGTGCATTGACGAGGTCAGTGCGCCGGTGTCCAGCTTGAACTTGACGGTCATGTCAGCGGGCTCGATTACCCCTTGTTCGATCCAGCCCAGGTTGCGGGGGCTATCTGCGTTGGCCGTCAACGGCAAGGCGGTGGCGAGAGCGATTGCAGCAGGCAGGGCCAGGGTCTTCAATGTCGCGGGCATCGTAACGTCTCCTAGAGCAGCCAAAGTGAGGGAGCATCCGCCTGGTGTCGCGTCGAGCGCATGACAGCAAGGTGGCGCTTCCCGATATGCATTAATGGACCAAGGAGGCGTTGATTAATTCCATTAGGGTTTGTGTCTGAATGCAAACGTCGCCCTGCGGTGAGGTTTCGGCGCGGGGGCGGGCCGGCATAGCGCTTGCCGGCCCGCTTTATTTACTGCGGGGTGAGGCGGTACAGGCCGTTGTTGGTGTCGGAGCCGAAATAGACACGGCCTTGCGCATCTACTGCCAGCCCGGTCGGAATGCCGGTTGGCGGCATGCCGGGCCCGGCAGCCAAGCCAATTGGCAGCTGTTCGGCGCTCACCTGTTTGCTGCCGGTTTCAGGATCTATGCTGACCAGCCGCTGGGCACTGGGCTCTGCTACCAGGAGGCGGCCGTCTGGCAGTTCGGCCAGCCCCTCGGGCAATTGCAGGCCGTCTGCAACGGTATGCAGGCTGAAATCAGCCGGGTCCAGACGCGCCAGCTCGCCGCTGAGCAGGGTCAGGTAGATCTGGCCGCTGCGGCTTTTGATCATCTGTACCGGGCCTTGCAGTCCACTGGCGACTTCGCGGCTCTGCGCCAGCTCCGGGCCGGAAAGCTGCAGCAGTTTGCCGCTCGCCAGCTCGCTGACCAGCACGCTGCCGTCTTCCAGTTCTACTGCTGCGGAGGGCGCATTGAGGTGGTGGACCATAGCCTGGGTGCTGTTGTCGCTGCGGTTGATGGCCTGCAAGGTGCCGGTTGAGAAGCTGGTAACCAGCAGGCGCTCACGGCCCAGCGCAACGTTGATCGGGTATTCGGCATCGGAGCCATGCGCACGGCGCAGATCGGTCACTTCGCCGCTGTCGGTATCCACGGCGCGCAGTGCGAAGACATCGGCCACATACAGGGTCTTGCCGTCTTCGGAAAGAGTCAGCCCAGCCGGCACCGCCAGCTCGCCGTTGACCAGGCGGTGCTGCTCGCCGGTTTCGGGGTTGACGCGGGTAATCCGGTTGTTGGCCATGTTGGATACGTAGATGTTGTCTTCGGCATCCAGCGCAAGGTTGTCCAGCGAACTCTCGAGCTGCGCAACCAGCCGGGTTTCACCGCTATTCAGATCGACTTGTCTGAGCTGGCCACGGTAGGTGTCCACGGCGTACAGATTGCCTTTGGAGTCGAAGTTGGCGGCTGCCGGGATCTTGAAATCGCTGGAGATGACCTTGACCTCGCCATCGGCCGGATTGATGCGCACGATCTGGCCTTTGAACCACAGCGGGCCATACAGCCAGCCATCGGTACCTACTTCAAAGCCGTTGAAGCCACCGAGTTCCTTGCCGATCAGTCGGGGCGGGGCGGCGCCTGTGCGATCAATTTCCCACAGGGCATCACCGAGGAACACCTGGCTAGCGTAGAGCGCGCCGGTCTCATCGTTGAAGTCCAGGGAGTTGATGCCGGGCAGGTCGGTTGCCAGCACCTGGATAGGCGCGGCGTCGTTTTCCCGGTACATGACGTTGCCGGTGTAGAAACCAGTCCAGGCCATCTCGCCATTGGGGCCGATGGCAATGTCATCGGCCTGACCGTCATTGGGGCCGATCAGTGTTTGTACATCGCCGCTGTCGGTGTCGACCTCATACAGGCTGGCACCGACCACGCTGCCGGCGAGCAGACGACCCTGCTTGTCGACGGCCAGACCGTGAACGCCCTTGAAAGGAGAGGGGGCGACCAGTTGTTCCGGTGCGGAGTAGTTGGTGGCCAAGGCCAGAGGGGCCAGGCTGAATAGCCCGGCGAGGGTAAGGGTGCGAAGGCGCAACGTCATCTTGGAGCTTCCTTGTTGTTGTTTTGCTCCGATTCTAGTCTTGGTTGACGGCGTTTGTGGGGGCAATCAGGCGGGGTTATGTCGGAGGATAAATGGTCTCTGTCACTCACGTGCGACGCGCTTCCCGAGCTACTCCACGCTGTGCCGCAGGTAACAAAGTGCTATCGCTGTTGAAGAATGCACGGTGCCACTCCCCGTTTACGCGGGCGAGTAGCGCAGGGCTGACGGGAAAAAGAGTCATAGGATGTCTGAGGAGCGCAGCGACGAGTTTTATGACTCCCCGTTAGCCCGAGCAACGCAGTGAACCCGAAGGGCCGCGTAGTCGGGTGCC
>MDTG01191447.1_pt1 | contig 17556 bp, 15 predicted proteins | sample 811421 | NCBI WGS metagenome assembly MDTG01 (sample SAMN05326645, study PRJNA326480) | marine metagenome | isolation source: seawater | place: Pacific Ocean: South East | collected 2011
ACTATCACTCGTATCTTGGTTAATAATTTTGAAAAGTTTTACATTTTCTAACAGGAGTGTATTCGTACCACCAGGAGCATATGTAAATTTAGCACTATCGATATGAAGTTCTCTATCAATAAAAGCATCTCGGAACCCTTGCGTTGCTGTTCCGAGGTTGATATTATTTGCTCCTGGATTCAAACTGAAACTTAGATCACCGAAGTTTGATTCAATAATCCCTTGAACCTTACCAGAATCTACGATTCCTAAGTTAAGAATATAAGATTGATTAACAAGATCATTTATGAAATATCCAACATGAGTTGAGTCAAGTCCTGAGGGTGATTGCCTTGTTTGAATATATGCTGCATCAACAAGGTTCACGACTCCTGTCGAATCAATTGAATGTTCATTAATTAATTGTAATGCTAATGCTGAATCTAAATAAGAACCGATAACGTCAAGGACTTCTGCAGAATCTAACATAATATCGCGAATGTCGGTAATGAGGGCAACACGTCCGCTAGAGTCTGGAAGAACTATTTGATTATCTTTAGTTGGTTCTGCTGCTGATAGGTATGTTTCGTTATTATCTGCCGGAGTTGAATTTTGACTATCGACGCCGATAAAAACTACCGAACGTTGATCGAAAGTAATTCCTTCTAAATTTACTCCACCTGAAGAATCTGCAACCAGTAGTTGCATCGCTGCAACATCTTGATACAGTTCTGAGAAATTATCATTTATCTTTTTTCCGCCAGAACGGAGGGTATCTCCTGTTCCGTCATTACCTGCGGATCCTATATAAATTTCTTGTCTTGCCATTTTTAAATCCTATTAGCAGTGCATATTGCTATTTATAATAGTTGTACAGAGTTGTTGCCCCATCACTGTCCTCTGTTTGAATATAAAATTCTTGGTCGAACCTTGTAATTGACGTTGTAGAAGAGAACTTCGTGAACGTATCGTCGAAGGTGAGATGGAATCCTGCCCAGTGATCGACGTCTGCGTAGTTTGAATCTGTATGGCGGATCGTGAGACCGAGACCATATATTTCCGGAGTCTTGTAAACGCTGAGTCTTTCTTCTGCCTTATCCGCATCATTCTCATCACCCTGTACATAGTTCGGTAACATGTAGTCACCTGAAGCATAACCACGGCGATCGTCATTATCAGAGTAAAGACCAGTGACCTCCCCTTCAATCCTACCGTAAACAACCTCAACGGATGTATGTACGGGATGACGTGGATCGAGTGCAGGAAGTGATTCTTCAGTCGTAACACCTACAGGAACTTGCTCAAGAATAACAACTTCTGCTGCGAGGTGATATCCTGAAGGGTGTACATATTTTCTCCATAGAGTTTCCCATACGTGTATAGGAAAAGGAGAACTGACCAGTAGTGAAAAGATTTGATAAATTTTACCGTCGTGAATAACTTTACCAAACTCTGTACCGATCTCACCAGAACCAACATATAGAATATCTTTCTTAGGATATATTATTTCAACATTTTCTTCATTAAAGAAAGATCTAAAAAATCCATAACCCGAATATTCAGAACCTTTAACACGGAAGAAGTTACCGAAGTTCCTTATCACTTCCCTAGGAAACTTGAAGATTCTAGAACTAACACCAAGTCCTACTTCGTCGAGTAAGAAGTCAAGACGCTCAAGTTCGGTATCCTCATAATCCCTGATAGTATTGATCTCATTGATTATACCACCCCATTGACCGTCTGAATCTAAATAATCATAGTAACCTTCAAGGAAGGTGATAAGGTTAGGATAATCTTCTTGAAAATACTCAGGCAGAACTTCCTTAATCAAACTCTTCCTGAGATTAACAGGGAGTCGATTATAGTCTTTCAGAGTTTCTGAATTATTCGGTGAATGTGCCATTATGTCACTTTAAGAGTTTCTGTTTGCCGATCGATGACCGCTGTAGTTGACGATCTATCTGTTTCTAATTTGAGTATCATATTCCTCAAAGGTTGGATTGAAGAATCATCTTGCGGTGAAACTTGAATACGAATAAACGTATCACCACTCAAAAGTCTGACAGGTTCAAATCCAATGAAACTTACCAACCCTGTATCTGGATTATATGACCCAACATTATCAAGGATAATATTTCCATCAAGATCCATAATCGCAAGTTGGTTAGATCTTAATCTATTTTTTACTGTACAAACCAACCCATTAAATTCAAATGCGTCAGTAGTTACTCTATGGAACTCGTCATCAGGATCCATAATTTTACAAGGAAACTCAAGTTCAAAAGTGTTCAAATCATTCGTAATTACTTCTTCACGCATTTGAACCTTTATGTCAATCTTAGTATTCAAGACTGCTTTGTTAATCGCATCAATCTCAGTCAAAAGATTACTCTTACGGAATACTTTATTGAATGACTCAAGATTTCTTTTAAAGTAATTTACAATGAACTGAGAAATATTTGATTCTTGAGTCTGATTAGATATACCGATAAGCGCAGGATCAAAATTAAAAGCAGTATCAAGAATCAAGAATATATCGCGAGGATCAGCAAACTTCGGAGTCATCGACATAGTAGAAAGATTCTTTACATAGTTAGCACGAATCTGATCTTTAATCGCTTGTTGAGTGCTTAATGCAGTTCCTGCTTTAAAGTTCAATGAAATATAAACTGCACCATAATCCAACGGTATGTTTTGATCACCAGACCAAACTGCTGCTTCTTTTACGTCAGCGAAATTAGTTTCAATGATTGCTTTATAATCAAGAGATGTAACTAATCTTTGCTGCGATGCGAAAGCGATAGGAGCAAGTTGACGTATAGATTCGATAGACTGTTTTGGTGAACCGCCACTAGATTCAGAAGAAACAACGGCATTGAGGATATATTGAATGTTGTTAATAGTCACCTGATTTTTAGCGATGAACGAAGTTCCATTATTTGCAAGTTCACCCTTTGATGAAAGATAGGTCACTACCACTTTCTGTCCTGGATCTGGTGATTTACCAAAGGAAGTTCCGTCACCGAAGTTCAGTTCATAAAATCCACTAGGTGCTTCGACAATGCTGTAGTACTCAGTTTCTGAGTCGATTCGTATTGCTTTTGATAAGGGAAGATATTCCCTATGTGTGTTTGAAGTGATACTATCAAAAACCAACACACGAGCAGTAGACTTATCCATAGTTTCGTCAGGAATGATATAAACTTGTCTTTCATCTTTCTGCCCCACGATAAATGTTTTCGTTTTTTCTATTCCTTCAAAAATAGGAATATCAACTGAACCGTCTGAAGTTAAGAACTGATATGACCCTGAACCGTTATCCCTTGCGGTGTATGATTCAAGTGTTCTAAATGTGAATGTTGTACCATCAATAGAAGAACTGAACTGTGTTCCTCGAGGAATAGAAATAGTGACAGGTCTTCCAGGGACGCCACTTAAATTGAGCGATATTTCTACCAGTGCCTTTGCTGAAGTTACAGAACGAGTTTCGTACCCTAACATACCAGCATGAGAAAGAACAGAACTTCTTAATTGTGCTGTCGGTAGGAATGCTTCGTTCAGTGCGAAGTTTGCAGTGAGAGCATTTACATGAGTGTTGTATGCGAGAACGTCTAGTAGATTGCTAAGACCTGAACCCTCAAAGTCAAAGGTATTAAATTCATCTTTGCTCTTGAAATAATCTTTGAGTCTATTTTTGATTCTGTTAAAATCAAGGTCTGCTGATTGTGTTGTAGTCGCCATTTTATCTTAACCTTGTAAGTGATAATTCTAATGAAACTGGTTCTACTGAATTTAAAACCTGAAACGAAAGATTGACATTAATTAAATTTTTTTCTGGGTCTAGTGATATAAAAACATCCCTCATCAAAGCACGAGGTTCATGTAGAGTTACAGTTTCAAATATTTGATCCCTGAGCATATCTGCTTCTACTGTAGTATCTAATTCAAAAAGGAAACTATTTAAATTTCCACCGAAAGTTGTATCAAATGGTTTTTCTAGGAAGTTAGTCATCAATATATTTTTCACTGACTGTTTGACAGCAGCAACGTCTTGTTTCTTGTAGATATCTCCGGAAGGTTTCGCATCAAAAGATAAGTCTATGTCTTTGTATAGAACTCTTTTTGTGCTGGCAATCCTAGAGTTACTTAGATTACCATCTTCTAATGCAAATGCTTTTGCTGGCATATCAACTTCCTTTTATCCTATTTATAAGGTTTCTAACCAAGTATTTCTATCAGTTCACCTGTTGCTTGTACATAATTATTGTATCTCGTTTCTAGTCTATTTTCATAACTTGCGGTGTATCCTACAGCAGATAACTCGGGCATAACTATGATAATTTGAACATTTAGAGAACCGTCTCTATTATAGGTATCATAATCTAAAATCATTTTTTCATACTGCTGACTATCTTTCCACCATGCTGCAAGTTTGAAAGTTTGTTGATAGGCAATTTTACCCTGACGATTACGGAGTTCATAAACGATTGCTCTACCATAACTGCGATAATCGTTTATGCTTCCTATAGTAATTTCTTCATCCTGACCTATCTTATAAACACCCTCAGAAACTATAAGTCTATATTCATCAAACTCTGCTTCATCTTCAATTACTGAACGCATCATTTGACCGTGTAAATAAAGATACTTCGCCATGGTTAATCTATCATCATCAAGCATATGATCTATCGTTATAGGATCACCATGACCACCTAAGAACTTAGCAATGTTAATTCCTCTTGCTAGTTTAGTTCTCTTGGTAATAACTCTCTTTTTCTCTGGATCAAACAAAGGATTAGGAATTATTTTTACGATATTACTCTGAACTGATCCTGCGAACCTTTTCGCCTCTGCACCTTTTATCTTACCGAAGACTTCTTTTGGATTAGCATTGCGAGGAGTTGGTTCATCATCAATTATAGAACCAATCTTTTTAGGAACTGCATTAGTATATGAACTGTGCAAAATATTTTCTGCAAGCGCACTTGCTATGAAGTCTTCATTATTTTGAGTTGCTGGGTTTCTTAATTTTGATCTGACTTCCTTAGTCTGTATAGATCTATCTGATACACCGCCATAATCTGCTAAACGGTTTATTGAATTAAATATAACGTCACCGACATCAATCGCAACTTTGAATATACCGTATTGTGAATTGAACCAGTCATTTTTGATAACAGAGTTTGTCGGAAGAACTGTTGTTTTATTAGTAGCAACAGTTGTATTATTAGTATTTGATCCTGGACTACCTGCTGGTCCGAGAGGAGATTGACCAGCAGTTGTAGCATAATCTGCTTGGTTCGCATCGTCTGCTTTACCAGTCAAGTCACCGTGAAACGTAGTAGCATACATTGCTGTCGCATGAACCGAAGTAGAGTTAACTCGTGGAATATGTGCAGTGTGTCCATAGTAAACCATATTCTCACCACCGATAGTACCACTGTCACCGATGAAAGTTAAACTTGAAGCACCAATATTGATATCAGGTGAAGTTGCGATATATCTATTTTCAGCAGATATTTGATATTCAGAACCAACGATATCTTCTTTAGTTGTTCCAACGGTTGTGCTTTGACTTTGTTTGATAATATTAGTTTGTTCGCCAGATATAAAAGTTGTATCGTTTCCTGTAATAGTCCTCATTATATTTTTATTTACGAATGTAGAATGATTACCGTTTACGTCCTGACGAAACCCTTGTTTTACTTCTTGAGTCATAGCACCACCAGCGGTCATGTTAATATTACCGCCAACGTCTAGATCAAAGTCACCGTCTACTTTCAGTTTAAGATTTCCGTGATAGACCATTTCACCGTCACCTTCGATGATGACTTTTTCACCACCTGCTGCGACTCTTACGATATTATTCGTTGCGTTAATAATAACCGAACCATCAGCACGCATCTCTACCCCTGCACCTGTCTTGTGCCTGAATAACATTCTTTCACGTCCAGGAGTATCATCCACTTCTTGCACATGACCTGATACGGTTCTTCTTACTTGATTGAGTGGAGCAGTAGATGATGGATAATCTTTTATTTCTAAATCTATGCCAACGTCACCGCCACTGAGTAGTAGTTCGTTCGCTTCAATGCCTCTTGCTTCTAAATTTACAGATGGGGCATTAGCATATTCACGTTTCGGGAATACACCTTTCGGATCATCAAAGGGAGATGCCTTTTGAGTTTCAGCGATATATACTCCACCTTTATATAAATCTTCATCTGCCATTATTCTACATCCTCATCACTGTTTAAATACTCATCTGTAAGATCTGCATACGGATCATCTTCACCGTCATCTGCGTCAGGAACCTCTCCTCTTTTCTTAAGAAGATATGTACCAACGTCAAACTCCGGACCGATAAGTTCCATGAATCTACTAATCTGAACCATCTTTGTTGCACCTGCTTCATCACGACTTACTTCCATTCTTTGCTCAGCAAGAAATTTATCATAACCTTTAAACATTCCTCCTGGCGAGTGCCTGTACATCACGTCTATTATCATATCAAATGTTTTCCACTGCTCAGAGGTAATGGACTTTGATGAAACATTATTCCAATCTTGTTTGAGATTTACACTAGCGATACCTCTATAAGCAGGTTGATCACCTAAAAGACCTGCGTCAAATGTTACCATAATTCCTTCATCGTGAACTTTCTGGAATGGTTCTTTGTCTGGATCAAATAATCTTTTCTTGAAAAATGTAGTCGGTGCTGTTCCGATAGGGATCACTCTTTCTAGACCGCCATCTTTTTTGATTATATAATTCGTTCTAGCATATCCTATTCTGCCGATAGGTTCTGGTTTCGGTTTACCTTTCCCCTGCGTGATATTAGTAAAGAACTTATGATGCCATTCGTTTAGTTTTCTTCCATCATAAAATTCATTTTCTGCACTCAGGTTCCAGTTGACTAGAAGATGTTTGATTACACGTGGTGAATTTTTTATTTCTAATTCAAATTCTTTTTTGCTATTGACTGGTTCATACCCACCAAAGAAATCATTATCAAGTTGGTTATATCCAAGGGCATCGATTCCTGTAGTCGGTGACTCTGTTAGTTTTTTCACAGGAGTAGTGGGTTCTTCTACTGCTGTCTTAGTTCCTTTATTCACGACTTTCGCCAGTTGAGTTTTACCAGTTTCCTGAACTAGATTCGGTGCAGGAATCTGATTCTGAATATCAAATCCGTTTGGCAAACTAGGAATAGATTTACCAAGTTCACCGAATGAACCGACACCGTTTACCAAACCAACAACACTCGCCATAATATTACCAAACTCAACACCGAGAGAACCGAAAGGATTTCCTGGTTTTATGGGATTAGCACCGTTGGCGAATGCTTCCATCGCTCCACCAAACTTACCAGTCAATCCTTCAGTATTAACTCCGATTCCAAGTGCGCTCGCACCTTCTGCTATGAGTCCACCTTTTTCTGCTATCTTTTTAGCGAATGGATTCTCAGATACTTTTGCCTGTAAAGTAGCAAGAGGATTAGGATTATCTATGTTGAACCCTTTAGGGACTTGCACTCCTGGAGATCCCATAGGATTGCCAAGTTGCCTAAACTGTTTCGCCGCAAATAATTTTTGAGGATCTACAGTTTTTTCTTTCTTTAAATTTACAACAGTGTTTGCAACAACGTCAGTAGCAGTATCAATCTGTTTATTGACTTCAGTTATCTCCTCCTGACTCATTCCAATATCTTTAAATGCTTGTTGAACGAATGGATTACTTGTCGTTGCTTTTATTTCTTTTACAACTTCTGCAACTTCTGCGTTATTAACATTTGGATTTGATGCTTGAACCTCAGGACTTTCAAACGTCTTCTTGATTGCTGCAGGACTACCATTAGCAAATATTTTATTTAAATTTTTACGTTCCGCTGTTAAAGAACCTGATAATGTGTCTATATTTGATTTGACTGAAGGTGCTTTCGTCACATCGATTCTAGGCAAGTTCTCTGTGACCTCACCGATAATAGGTTCAGGTTTATTGATCGCATTCGCCTTTGCTCTAGCAGAAGGAGGCATGACCGTATCCATATGTTGTTTCATACCCAAGTTCGATATTCCTTCAGGACCTGCTCTTTCTATAGCAAGTCTTTGCGCTTGAAGTTCTTTAATCTCTCTATCAATTTTTTCTTGTTCTTTCTGATCTTGTTTGATTGCAAGTTCAGCATTTACTCTATCTCTTTCTGCTTTTCTCGCTTTTCTATCAGCGATTCTTTTATCTGCAATCTCATCTCTCTTTTTAACTCTTGCTTCACGAGAGGCATCACGAACGCCATTGATCAAATTATTTTGAAAAGTAAGTGAATCTACAAAGTCTTGATTTGCTTTTGAACCAGTAAGTGTACCACTATTTTGTATTTCTTTTATCTTGCGTCTGTTTTCTCTTCTTTTCCTTTTCAGGATAGACTGATCTTTTCCTTCTAGAATTAATCCAGTAGGAAGTGCGTTGCCTACATCAACAATCTCTTTGCCGACTAAGGAATTAAGTTCCGTTCCTAACTCTTGTATTCTAAGGTATGATACACCCATTATCCTTCAAACTTTCTATAGATTTCTTCGGCGAACTCAATACGTTCTTCTTCACCGAGTCTTTTATATGCCCCATCTTCACCAACTATCTTTTTAGTTTTAGTCGGGGAAATTCTTTGCTCTTGATATCCAGGACGTTCAAACTTTCTCATGAATATAAGTGTTGCTTCTTTTGGTGTTTGTGCACGTTTTAATTCTGATAGTCCTAAGTACGGAAGAGTCGTTAACTCTTTTCTAGTCCATAATAACTGCGCATACAAACTTGTAAATGTAAGATTTAGAGAAGTAGCAAACTCTTGTAATGCACCAAGTCTATTACCAGCAGCAGGAGAAGGATTCCACTGTGCTATACCGAAAGACCCCTCGCCAGGAATACCTGAAACTGCTATAGGATTTATATCACCACCGTTCGCACGTGCACCAGACTCTTCACAAAAGTTTCCAAGCACACCAGATGCAGCGATCGGGGATAGATTCAAACCTTCTTTAGTTATCAAGAAATTATATGCTTTCTCGATATTAGTTGCCCCATATAAATTTTCCTCATCAACTCTATCAGGAGGAAGTAAATTTTTATTGATCGCAGGATCTTGATGACTTGGGATATTCGGTTGATGAATATTTCCACCAGGATTAGGTATATCTGATTCAAACTTTGGCATAGAACCAACTACCATAGGAAGTTGTGAATGTTCACCGTCAAGGAAAATACCGAATACTTGCGCTTGCTCCTTGATGCCAGTTGTCGCACCAAGACCAGAACTACCACCTTCTGTAACAGGCACAACGATTTGCGCCCAAGGAAGTTCACCGTCAGCGATCTCAGGATTATCATGTATACCGACGATCCTTACTTTGATTCTGCCCATCTCGAGAGGATCATTAATACTGATAACTCTACCGACAAACCAACGAGTTTGGTCACCATAAAATTTTGGACTTGATGGTATCATACTATCGCTGCCTCACTTGTAAAGTTTTTCATCTTCGCGCAAGTCATACTGATATCGTATCGTTCTGTAGTAAAAGAATGTTTAGTAGCATATACGAGATAATCACCCGATCTTTTCATATCCCAGTTTGACGTGGACTGTGCGTGTGCAGGTTTATTCGCCATGAAGTAAAGGCGAACCGTATTACCCAAAGTCATATTCATTTGTGGAACTAAGAATCCTACACCAGATACTTTGATTGTTATCGGTGCTTTCAATAAGTGTTCTTTCATTACATTACCGATTACTTTCTTCGCATAATCAGTATCATCTTTTTCTTCATTGTATGATTTATAAGAACCGAGACCAGTGTTAAATACTCCAGCACTTCCTATTGTTGTAATCCTCTGAGAAGATAACTGATTCAGAACTTCACCATCTATTTCATATTCTGCGAAATTAAATTTTTTCTCTTTTGTTGATGGTAAATTATCGACAACATCTTTTTTATAATCTAATTTAAATTTTGAAACCTTAGAAGTAAAGGCATCATAAAATTGATACTCAGAACCGACGACACCGTTCTTAATCATATCAAACATATTTTCTTTATCGCCTTCATTATAACTTAATATCGGCAGATAATTATTACCGACTCTTTCTTCTTCTGCGATATTCGGAGTTGAAGCATACATGAATGGTTTAGCGGAATTGATAGGTTCTTGCTCTATCATACTCAATAAGTCATTGACTATGAGTTTATCTAATCCAAGAGTTGAAAAGATATAATCAGGAACACCGTCAGCAGTCGTCATTCTATTTTTTATCCATGCGATTGCTTTCAAAGGATCAAGATTAGGAACGATAACTTTCATTCTACTTTGAAAAGTTTCTTCCCCTGCCTGTACAACCTTTTTATCAAGAAACTCTTCTGCGATATCAGAGATAATTTTTATCGGATCGCCTTGATAAACTTTATTTACATTTTTATAATTTGATTTAAAAAGAATATCTTCATATAAACTTAAAACCAAAAACTCTGCAGTTTGATTTACCTTCGTTGACTTTACAATAGTTTCTACGATAAATCTTTTTTTGATTACTGGTTCTTGTTCTATAGAAGGTTTTAAATTTATCTCTACAAACTCTGCACCCTGTATGTCTAGTCTATCCATTAACCTCGTTTCGTCAACCATTGCTACTTGAGCAGTCAGAAACGGACTATCTAAATGCTCGTAGATGTCGATATCACTTACAAGGTTAGATAATTCTACAGGAATAGTAGAACGTGAAGAAAACAGCAGGACGCTGTCTAGGACATATTTTTTACTTGGTTCTGCCATTAACTAGTCAATGCTCTTTTAAATGCACTTGCAATTTGAATAATATTGCTTGGTTTAATTACCTTTATTGATTTCAATTCATTATTTATTTCACGATATCTATCGGCAATAGTGATCTCATTAAAAATACTTGGAGCAGGTGCAGTCGGATCTATATCTACATAGTTACCATCTTTATCTTCATAATGATGTGTTGCATTATATTCAAATCCTGTTCCAGCGACTATCTGCTGTGTAGTATTTTCAGGAAGTCCTGTACATAAAATCGCTTCGCCTTTTCTAAATCTGCTGGGTTTCCCTGCTGTCGCATATGGTATAGTATCAACAACTATGATACCATGATCTAAATCTCTCTTAATAATTTTACCACGACATCCAGAAAGGATTCCTGTTACGAACTCGTTTTGTAAAAATGTATTAGAAAGGTCAGCACGAATGTAAATAAATTGATGAGGGAAGTCGGTTGCAAGTTTTTTCTCCATCTGTTGAAGAGTCAATGGCCAACCGTGCGCACGCAGATGATCGTTCATCATATAAAATGTCCAGTGATATACTGGTGTTTCATATAAAAACTGAGACACTTGATCAGGACGCTCATTTTCAATAATATTATAAGGTTCGTAAAAATGAACACCTTCCCTGACCTGATCTACGACATCAACATATTGGGTTAAATCTCTCACCCTTTCTATCTGTCGACCAGCACCACCAGTTCTTTCAAAGTCGTCACCGAATGTATATCCTACTTTTCTAAAGTTTCTAAAAAATTCCATTAGAATCCTGCCTCGATATCTCTCTTGCTTAATGCTCTGTATTCTAAGAAGGTGAGGTTCAGATCTACTTCCGTAGGATAACCGTCTTCATAAAATACGCCACCACTTGTAGCATTATATGCTGCCTGAACATCTTTCAGATAACAATATTGAATCTTTGGTATTTGTAAAGTTCCACCTGTAAAAGCAAACTCAATTCTAAAAATATTAGGGAACTCATATCCAATAGGTATTCCTGGATTGAGATCAATCTCACGAGGATATAATTGAAATCTAAGATTCTCAATGATTTCTCTTATTCTCGCTGCTTCTTGGGATGATGTAGGGATTAATTTAAAAGAAAAAGAAAATGAACGCATAGTCGGTTGATCAAATAACAAACGTGTTCCTGGGTTCAATCCTGTTTGTAAAGCACTAGCACCTGCCGCAGCATAACCTGCTGGAAGTTTAGATGATATCCGTGATGCCGCAACTTTTGCTGCTTCCTGAGATAATGTTCCCTTAGTGAGATTGAATATACTTTCCATTCCCTCACTTATACCTTTACCAAGCGCAGACCCGATAGACTGACCACTATTCAAAGCACCTAATGCCGTCGCTCCTCCAGCACCCAAGTTCGCACTGTTATAGTTTACCGCATCATTATATTGTAAAGTGGGAGGAAAATAAAGTTGTATAGAAGGTCTTCTCGTATCACGATAGGCACGAAGGTCAGTTAGTTTGCTACCCATCTGCGCTTGATTTTCTTTGATCTCTTTATTGATAGCATCTCGATCTTGCGTTTGAGCATTTTTTTCAACTACAACTTCTTTCTTTTTTGTTGGATTGAAAGGATCTGCCGCACCCATAGCACCTAGATTATCTTCTGTAGCAGTGATATCATCATTAACTGATTCAGAATTTTTACTTTCTGAATAGTCAGCGACAAGGGGATTATTGAATATAGAACTCAATGCTCCGTCTATCAAACCTGTATCAATTTTATATGGATGAAATATTATATGCGCAGGATACATATCCTCACGATTCATAGGAAACTTGATAATTTGTCCAGCACCTCTACTCCTCTTTATTTCTTGAGTGGAGCGTGCCTCTTGTATGGACATATGTCCACCGTATTTTGAACTGGAACTTAGAGGAACATTATTATTATTCCGATTACGACTAAACTGATCGGCATCAGAACTAGGGGATCTTTTGCCGTTTAACGTCGTTCCTGGTTTCGGGGTGAGTTTTCCGTTCGGACCTGTACTGAATTGACCTGGCATATTATATCCTTAATAAATAAAACATATGTAGACCTATTTATAACGAATTATGGCATATTCTGGAAGATATAAAATAAAGAACATTAAGAAGTATCAGGGCGATCCTGACAAGGTGACATACAGATCATCTTGGGAAAAAGCATGCTTCCAGTGGTGCGACTCAAACCCAAAAGTACTCAAGTGGTCATCAGAAGAAGTAGTAGTTCCATATCGTTGGGATATTGATAAAAAGATGCACAGATACTTTGTTGATTTAAAAATTACTTTTAAAGAAAAAACTATACTTGTTGAAATAAAACCTGATAAAGAAACTGCACCACCGAAACGTCCTGATAAATCAAAAAGATATATCGGCGAAGCGATGACATATGTAAAGAATATGAATAAGTGGGAAGCAGCGAATAACTATGCGAAAGATCGTGGTTGGGAGTTTCAAGTATGGACTGAAGAAACCCTATACAGCATGAAGATACTCAAAAAACTCAAACCCCTGAAACCTTTAAAACCATATCGCAAAAAGAAGAAGAAGTGATATAAATAGGTTCATGGCAAATTTATTTCAGAAATTAGAATTAGAAGCATTTAGAGCAGGGATTACTCCACGAACTCAGGAGTCTCGAGCATGGTTTCGTCAAAAGGCACAAGCACTTACTCGTATCAATAGGCGAGAGTTGATGTCATCTGAAGAAATAAAACTTGTGAATAAATCTAATCCCCTAATCGGTTCTATGAATATGTTTTTCTATGACCCGAAACATAAAGAAACTTTGCCATACTATGATAGATTTCCACTGGTCATCATATCTGGTCCAGCACCAGGAGGATTCTATGGAATGAACTTACATTATATTTCACCGATAATGAGAGCAAAGTTCTTAGACGGTTTAATGGAAGTGACGAACAATAAAAAATTTGATGATAGTACAAGATTCAGGGCAAGATATGAAATGATTAATAAAATAAAATCTTTGAGATTCTATAAACCTTGCTATAAACATTATTTGTTTCCACACGTAAAATCAAGACTTGCAAGAGTCGCACCGACTGAATGGGAAATAGCAACCTTTCTACCAACAGCAGATTGGGCGAAGTCGAGCGCACGCAACGTCTACAGACAATCAAGAGAAATGATATAAAATGGCAACAGTAGACGAACTCAAATCTACCATATCTACCCGACTCGGTGTAGCGAAACCCAATCAGTTCATGGTTGAACTTCCTACCGACTTCCAAGGAAGTGGAGGTATATTGACATCGATTAGTCGATTCATGAACGGAAACGAACTGAACCTGCTTTGCCAATCTGTGGGTATTCAACCCAAAACAGTTTTGACGTTAGATCAAAAGATGGGTGTTCAAATGCGAAAAGTCGCATATGGATATTCTGGTGCGGGATCAGTTAACATGACTTTCTTACTCTTAAATGATTATAGTGTACGAAAGTATTTTGACACATGGTATGCCTCAACTGTAGCACAGAATACAGGCAAAGCAATTTATCATAATAATTATGCTCGTCAAGTAAAAATACACCAACTTAGAAAACCGATAACAAATAAAAAGTTTGGTGCAGGTCCGATTAGTCTTAATGTCAATATCGGGCAAGGAACTGTTTACAGTGCTTTGTTAGAAGAAGCATTCCCAGTAAACATATCGCAAACTGAATTTACCAACGATGCTGATGGTATAATGCAGTTGACAGTTGAAATGACATATACAAAATGGTCACCGATAGTAGATAATCAGGGACTATTTTCACTTGATGCCAGTTTAGGATCTCTTGCTGGTTTTTTACGATAGGAGTTAAATAATGGCACTGCCACGTTTGAATGAAACTATTTGGTATGATCTTAAATTACCATCTACTGGAGATATCATTCATTATAGACCGTTCCTCGTTAAGGAACAAAAGATCCTGCTTCTTGCAGGAGAATCAAATCAACCGAAGCAGGTTATTCGGGCGATTACGGATACGATTAAATCATGCGTTCAGGAAGACATAGATGTTATTTCATTATCTTCTTTTGACATAGACTATATCTTTACACGTATCAGAGCGAAATCAGTTGGTGAAACTTCTGAACTCGTTGTTAAATGTAAAGAGTGTGAAGAAGATAATGATGTAAAAGTTGATATCATGAAAACTAAAATCGTTGGAGATATTGAACCTCAAAAGATACAACTCACGGATGATATTTTATTAGAAGTTCATTATCCTACATACAGTGATCTTATGATGAACACTGATATATTTGATGCTGAGGGTGAAACTAAAACGAACGAATCTTCTATGAATCTAATTATGTCTTGTATGAAAACTTTATACACTGAAGATGAGCGAATAGAATTAAAAGATGAACCAAAACAAGAACTGATTAATTTTATTGACTCGCTGAATGCTGATCAATTTGAAAAAATTGCAAAGTTTATCAGCAGTATTCCAAAACTCAGTTATGATTTAGAGTTTACTTGTGAACATTGTAATCATGAAAATAAAATGTTGATGGAGGGTATGGACAATTTTTTCTAGTGTGCCTCTCGCATGAGTCATTGGAAAATTTTTATAGAACAAATTTTTCATTGATGCAACATTACAATTATTCGTTATCTGAACTTGATGAAATGATGCCGTGGGAGAGGGAAATATATCTCACTATGCTTGTCCAACACTTAAAAGAACAAAGAGAAAAACAGCAGCAAGAACAAACTGCACAAGGATATTAAAATGGCAGAAGCAACCTTAAATGACGTCAGTTCTAAACTCAGTTCACAGATGCGTGTGGACGAGGCGATATCTCGTGGTGTTCAGGGACTGAGGGATGACTTTCAAAAGTTATACGGTATACAAACGAAACTTCTTCGTGAGTTAGCAGAGGCAAAACGTGAAGGTGGCACGACTGGTGGAACCTCATCTGGACCAAGTAGTGCTACGAAAGATGATGGTAAAGGGATTAATCCATTCCTTGCTGCAGCGATCGTTGCCATTACTGCGATGGTGACTGCTGTTAAAGATTACTTTCAAAATGTAACTAAACTGCTCAAGACATTATTCAAACCTGTTACTGCTGCGATTCGTTTCGTGTTTAGACAAATCTCTGCTGGATTACGAAGAATTTTTCGAGCATCAAAAATAGGTGAATATGCGGCAGATATAGGTAAAAGTATCCGTGGTTTATTAGGGAGAATAGGGTCTGCACTGAAAGTATTGATACCTGATCCAGAAGCAGCACAAAATGCTTTCAAAACTCTCAAAGGATATTTCGGTAGAGTAAGACAGTTCTTTACTACAGGTGGAGATGATGTACTCAAGTTCTTAACTGAAAACAGCATTTTCAAAGTTTTGAAAAATGGTTTCTTAGGATTGCGCAATCTTTTATTCGGTTCGTTTCAAGCAGATGAAATCAAATTAGTAAAAGAGTTCATAGGAAATATCGGTAAAAGAATCGCTGGGTTTTTTGATCCTATTAGAAATTTTTTCTCATTCGCCGAAGATAGTCCTCTTGCAAGAATCGTTGCTCGACTGAAATCCGTTTTCAGTTTTGCATCAGAAGGAAGTGGATTCGTAAAAATGCTAGGAACTATTGGTCGAATAATTGGTAGACTTGCTTGGCCAATTACTTTGATTATGGGTGTGATTGATTCTGTTACTGGTGCGTTCAAAGGGTTTGTAAACACTGACGGTACGATATCAGAAAAATTATTAATGGGATTGCTTGGTGGTATTTCTGGATTGCTTGAAGGACTTGTCGCTATGCCTCTTGACTTACTGAAAGGTGCTATATCTTGGATCGCAGGCAAACTTGGATTTGAAGAAGTAGAAAACTATCTTGATGGATTCAGTTTCAGAGATCTAATGCGAGATATTATCATGTCGCCGTTCGTAATGTTCAAACGAGCAGTCAATAATCTGATTGAATTATTAGCAGGTGCTATAGAAAGTTTTGATATTCCATTCGTTGACGAAAAGGAAATAGCAAACAACCTTCGCGGATTTAAATTTGAGGATACTGGTGAGTCACGAACTGAAATGGTCGCTCGTAAAAAACAAGAAGAGCAAGATGCAAGTGATGCGTTAGATGCTTATGATGCTGAACAAGGTTTGGGACCAAAAAAATATGAGAATAGAAAATTAGCAGAGGCAGCGGCAAGGATACAGGGTGGTAAGGTTGTACAAGATAATACTGGAGCATATAGAGTTAAGACAGGACCAAGAGTTGCTGAAGATACATCTAAACTAGGAGAAAGGTTTGTTGGAAAGTCACCACCAGCAGAACAAGATTTGACGCCAGTGGCAGATGGAGGTTCTGCTCCATCAGTCACTACAGTTGTTGAGGGTGATACGATAGGTGGTAGTGGTACGATTCTTGCAGGAGAAACCCCACCGTCCACAGGGAACGATAGGGCATTAGGTACTGGATTCTATAGAACCGCTTCTGGTTATTAATCTTCGTTCGCTAGTTTAGCAAAGTAAGACATAGTATCATCATCGTTACTACTCATCTCTTCAGCAGAGATAGGTTCTGATACTTTATACTCAGGTTCCGGAGCAGGTGTATTCATTACCTGCTCTTGTTGCATAGTTGGTGCACCCAACTGAGAATCTTCTCCAAGCACACGCATCAGTTTCGCTTTAAGTTCATCGTAGGACTTATAATTCTTTGGGTCGGTGAACTCACTGAGGTCATGTAGTTGGTTATAGACTGCTTCCAACTTGG
>MDTG01021672.1_pt1 | contig 17553 bp, 14 predicted proteins | sample 811421 | NCBI WGS metagenome assembly MDTG01 (sample SAMN05326645, study PRJNA326480) | marine metagenome | isolation source: seawater | place: Pacific Ocean: South East | collected 2011
AAAAACAAATGAAATAACGTGTAATTAGAAATAATTAGTTTTTGATTATACCGCAAAAGGAGAGATGATTTATGGACAGATTAGCTCTTGTATTAGTAATCATAGGCGCTCTTAACTGGTTATTAGTAGGTCTATTTGGTTATGACTTAGTGGCAGCACTACTAGGAGGTTCTGGTGCCATATCAGCAGGACAGGCATCTGGAATCAGTAGAGTAGTCTATGCGTTAGTAGGTATAGCAGGAGCCTATGCAGTAAGCTTCCTATTTAGAAATAGAGAAGTAAGAGACTAGTCTACTTACTAGTTAAAGCTTTACACAACAGGTCTAATTAATAATTTAAAAATCCCTTAGGAGAATCTCCTAAGGGATTTTATTTCTATTTAAGAAGCTTAATATTTAAATTTTTTATGCTTCAAAAGCTTCCTTCTTTAATATCTCTGCCTTATCAGTCTTCTCCCATGGCAGATCAACATCAGTTCTACCAAAGTGACCGTATGCAGCTGTTTGTCTGAAAATAGGTCTTCTTAAGTCTAAGTCCCTTATAATTGCAGCTGGTCTTAGATCAAAATGTTTCTTAACAAGCTCCACTAATTTTTCTTCAGATACTTTTCCTGTTCCAAAGGTTTCAACAAGTATGGAAACCGGCTCTGCAACACCTATAGCATAAGCAAGCTCAAGTTCACATTTGTCAGCAAGTCCTGCAGCAACTATATTCTTTGCTACGTATCTTGCAGCATAAGCAGCTGATCTATCTACCTTTGTTGGATCTTTTCCTGAGAAAGCTCCACCACCATGTCTAGAGTATCCACCATATGTATCAACTATGATTTTTCTTCCCGTTAAACCAGCATCACCTTTAGGTCCACCTATAACGAATCTACCTGTTGGGTTTATTAAATATCTAGTGTTTTCATCTAACAGCTCATGAGGTACTATTTTATTTACAACATGCTCTATCAAATCTTTTTCTATTTGCTCGCGGCTAACTTCTGGTCCATGTTGAGTAGAGATAACGATGGTATCGATTCTTACCGGCTTGTCATCTTGATACTCTACAGTAACCTGAGTTTTACCATCTGGACGAAGATAAGATAAAGTACCGTTCTTTCTTACCTCTGAAAGTCTTTTTGCAAGCTTATGTGAAAGAGCTATTGGTAAAGGCATTAGTTCTGGAGTCTCATTGCAGGCAAAGCCAAACATGATACCTTGGTCTCCAGCACCTATAGCTTCTATCTCATCATCCATTTCACCTTCTCTACTCTCTAATGCTTCATCAACTCCCATTGCGATGTCTGGAGATTGCTCATCTATTGAAGTAAGCACTGCACAAGTATCACAGTCAAATCCATATTTTGCTCTAGTATAACCGATTTCTTCAATTGTCTTTCTTACTACCTTTGGTATATCTACGTAGCATGTAGTAGAAATCTCACCAGCTACAAGCACAAGTCCTGTCGTAACAGACGTTTCACACGCTACACGGGCATTTGGATCCTTTGAAAATATTGCATCAAGGATAGCATCCGACACTTGGTCACATATCTTATCTGGATGTCCTTCTGTAACAGATTCTGAAGTAAAAAGTCTTTTCAATTCATTTTCCTCCTTTTATTATGGTTTTTGAACACAGTGTACCAAAGTTACTTTGTGGGTTTCAATATGCAAGTATCAAGGCCTTTTCATGGCATAAAATCTTTTAAATATCATCTTCTTTTATTATGTCCGTAATTTGCTTTTTTACAAAGACCAAGCAATAAAAAACCCCTTCCGAAAGAAGAGGTCATAATCTCAGATATCTCATCTTTCAGAATACATCATTCTGTAGGATTTAGCACCGTGTACATTGTACCGGTTGCCGGATTTCATAGGGCCTATTCCCTCCATCGCTCTTGATAAGGTGAAACAAAATATTCAGTTTTCATAACGATATTAACATATATATGTATTATAGTCAATATTTTTTTATTCTTATAAATTATTTTTTCGATCCTCATAGTTGTTTTCATATGGCGTACAATTATGGCTAAATCTACTATTGACGGACTTATATGTATATAACTTCAGTATTTCTCTTTTAAAATAAATTTTTCAGTCTATAGGTTAGATATTGTAACATGACTTAAAAATGTCATTATAAAGGCTGCTATAGAATTTCCTAATAATATTGCAAGAAAAGCATGTTTAATTCTTAAATTAAATAACGCCGCAGCTATGGCACCTGTCCAGACTCCTGTGGTAGGTAATGGAACTGCAACGAAAAGTACAAGTCCAAGCATACTGTATTTCTTTATATTTCCAGCTCTTCTCTCTGTTCTATTTATCAGCCACTCTTCAAACCTTCTTACTATGGTCACCATTCTTAGTTTTGTAAAAAAAGGTCTTAAATAAAACAATAAAAAGGGAACAGGAAGCATACTTCCAGCTATACAAAGCAGAGCTGCATGGATAGGATCCATTCCCTTAGCTACAGCATACGGAATAGCTCCTCTAAGCTCTATTATAGGCAAAGCTGAAATTAGGAATACTTGGATTTCTCTAGAAAAAAAGTTTAAAATGTCCATAATCTATCCTCCACTGCAGCAAAGTATCTATTGTTTTTAATTAAAATATGGTTGGAGTGGTAGGATTTAAATCGATGACTTTCTAGTCCTAAACCGCACCTCCTACCAGTCTGCGCTACCTAAGTATATATTTTTTCCCTATGGTTTGTCAATAGATAAAGCTCACTTAAACAGCTCTATCGGTTAGTGGTTCATGGCTAGTGTTTCGTAGTTATTTGGCTATTTTTTTGAATGAACTCTGATTGACTCAGGATAGTTCTTATCCATTAGCGAATATTGCCATTTTTGTAACACATTTTTAATTATTTCGCAATTATGTTAAGCATTATTATTAAAGTATAATTAGATTTAGGTACAGACTTTTTTGTTTAAAGGTGAAACTTTTTGTATTACTTTGGAGTCTGTATATATTATTTATAATATAAATGTTATGAATAACTACATAAAAATGAGGGATAAGCTTGAGAAAGATTCTAGGATGTATTAGAAAAGCAGTTATGGATTTTGATATGATTCAGGATGGAGATGTGGTAGGTGTCGGTGTTTCTGGTGGAAAGGACAGTGTTGCGCTTTTATATTCCCTTAAGCTTTTCCAACGATTTTCGCCGATAAAATATGAGCTCAAGGCTCTATCCTTAACCCTTGGTTTTGATGATTTTGACCTATCTCCTATAAAACGATTGTGTGAGGAGATTGATGTAGAGTATATTATAAAACCAACTGAAATCGGCAAAATAGTTTTTGAAGAAAGAAAAGAAAAAAATCCATGCTCACTATGTTCAAGGTTTAAGAGAGCTGCACTACATAATCTTTGTAAGGATCACTCCATAACAAAGCTGGCCCTTGGTCACCACAGAGATGATGCTATTGAGACTCTATTTCTGAGTATGTTTTATGAAGGTAGAATACATACCTTTAATCCGGTTACATATCTTAGCAGAAAAGATCTCACTATGATAAGACCCATGATTTACGTAGAAGAAAGAGAAATAAAGGGAGTAATCAAAAGACATAACCTCCCTGTAATAAAAAGCCCTTGCCCAGCCGATGGCAGCACAAAGAGAGAATACATGAAGCAATCCCTTTTGAAGTTTTATAAAGATATACCCCATTCAGACGAAAGGCTTTTAAAGGCCTTAATGAATACTGAGCAACTGAATATATGGGATAAAAAATGATGAGGAATGAAGGCTGAGCGGTTAAGGATTTAGATGATAGATGAGAGATTAGCGGTTAGGCATTTAGATGATGAAGGATGAAGGGTTAGAGGTTAGAGATTAGAGATTGAAGACCCAAGCTCTTTTTGCTGTCACCTGTTACCCATAACCCGTTACCGTCTTTTAAAAGGTCACGACCCTAATCCTAGCGCCTAGAGCCCAGGGCCGAGTGCCTATCTCTTAAGCCTTACACTAATTTACATACTACGATTGGAGGATGAATATTTTGAACGTGAAGAAAAGCTTGATTAAGCTATTTATAATAACTATGGTTTTCAATACCTTTATTACATTTTCGTCTGCTGAATTTATTAAGATTTATGAAGAAAACTCAGTGGAAAGGTTATCTAAAGGGGTAACCTATGAGAAAGTATTGAGATTTACTAATAGAGGTTGGCTGAATTTAAATGTCCTTAGAATCGACCTCGATGATAAATATACTTCTTTGGATGTTCTTACGAGTGATAGCGGTATATCCGGTAGAGATGCTTTAACAGGCCTTGCTTCAAAGGATGAGTCGGCAAGCAAGATTATTGGAGCTATTAATGGTGATTTCTACGATACAAGGGCCTTTTCAACAATAGGTCCTATAGTTAAAGATGGTGAGCTTATTACTTCATCAAAAAATAGTCCAGACTTTGCAACTTTTAACATCGATAACGATGGTAATCCATTTATAGACTATTGGACCACTAATAATCAAAAGATTACAAACTTAAAAAATCAAGCAGCATTAAATATTAGCTATAAAAATAAATCCTACGTGGACATTGGTGTTATCCTTCTGGATAAAAATTGGGGAGAATTCTCTTTTGGAGTAGAAAAGAATGCAAATATAGTAGAAATGATCATAGAAAATGATAAAGTAAAGGAAATCCGCAACAATCTTGAAGCAGTAGAGATTCCTGCGGATGGGTATATAGTAGCGACTACAGGTACTTCAAAGGATTACATACTTAATAGTTTTTCAGTAAATGATAAGGTGTCCATCGAAGAAGTCAGTGAACCAGACTTTGAGATGCTTGCCCTATCCATGGGCGGCGGAGCTGTAATCCTAAAGGATGGAATCATACCCGATGAGTTCTCCCTTAGCATACCGGGAAGTCATCCTAGAACTGCTGTTGGTATTAGTAAGGACAATAAAGAAGTGATAATGCTTACTATAGATGGTAGAAGTGCATCTTATCCAGGTGTAACCCAAAGAGAACTGGCTGAGCTTCTAATCGAACTTGGAGCCTATAACGGCATTAATCTAGACGGCGGCGGCTCCACTGAAATGATTGTAAGACCACTTGGCGAGAGTGATTTATCTATAGCAAATGAACCTTCCGGTGGATTTGAGAGAAAGATTATGAATGGTCTTGCAGTTCTAAATAACGGATCAAGTACGTCTTTAAAGGGTATTGAAATAGAATCGGTTGATAGTAATATATTCATAGGTACATCAAGGGAGTTTTTATTAAATGGTTATGATAAGAATTACAACCCAGACTTTGTTGATCCAGCTAAAGCAAAATGGAGTGTAGATGGTGTTGAAGGAAAGTTTACTAAAAACAAATTTACTCCAACCACCTCAGGTAATGGTACCATTACTGCATCCTATAACGGGAAGACTGCTTCAATAGATATAAAAGTTCTAGATAATCCAATTAAACTTGAAATCTCTCCATCTAAGATATATGCTGAAGCAGGACATCAAGTCCCTATAAAGGTAACAGCTACTAACGACGAAGGCTATACAGCACTGGTAGACTCAAATGATTTATTCTGGAATATACCAAATGGCATTGGCGAATTGGAAAACAATATATTTACTGCATCGGATAATGTGAATAATGATTTATTAAAGGCTTCCATGAATGAAGTCGATGCTTATGCCCAGGTAACAACTGGATATTTGAAGGTTATATTAGATGATTTCGAAGGGGTTAGCGGGAGCTTTTTAGCTTATCCCGATGAAGTTACAGGAAGCTTCAAACTATCCTCTAAGGAAAAATCAGGTGAAAATTCCGGTAAATTAAGCTATGACTTTGGAAGCGCTCAGGATACTAAGGCTGCCTATATTGTTTTCAATAACGGTGGTATACATTTGGATGAAAAACCTGAAAAACTTGGTTTATGGGTGTATGGTAATAAAGGAAATAGTCACTGGCTTAGAGGAAAGATCACGGATTCTGCTGGAAACAACTTTAATTTAACCTTTGAAAGGTATGTAGATTGGGATGGTTGGAAGTTTGTAGAAGCAAATATTCCATCAAATGCCATAGCTCCATTAAAACTGGAAAGATTGTATTTAGTGGAAACTGAGCCTTGCTATCAAGATTCTGGTTATATCTATGTGGACGATCTCACTGCATTTTATAAGTCTAAGGTTAATAAGGAAATTCCAGATGATACTACGGTTTATTTTGATAAGAGAAACATCTCTGCAGAGTTAAAGAACGAAAATTCCTTTAGATTCTTAGCATATGGATCTATGGGCGGTATCGATACTATGCTTGATAACCTTGCTGCAAATAAGCTTTCCAACATAACTAAAGATATGGATTTAAATATTTTTACAAATCATATTGATGATAAATTAACCGAAAAATTATCGGATAACTATTCGGTTGTATCCTCGGGATATTCCCATACTAAGTTTAAAAACAGCTCCTTTATCAAGCTAGACAATAGGAATGGCGGTATCAGAGCAACTGATTATAATCAATGGATATGGTTATTAGATGTACTTGATAATATTGATAGTGACAGCGTCTTTGTTACCCTTCCTTCATCATTAAACTTTAAGGATGAGCTTGAAGAAAAGCTATTCTTTGATACCTTCAAGAATCTTAAGGAAGAAAATGGTATTGATGTATGGATATTTGCAGGAGATGATAATGAGGACTTTGAAATCGAAGCAGTAGATGGTATAAGAATAGTTAAATTAAAATCATATCCATCTGAAAATACAATCGATATATATAATGATTTAAAATATATGACATTTACTGTAAATGATGGGTATGTAACTTATCAAATAAAGAGTTTGTATGAAAAGTAGTTAGAACGTTACATTCTTAAAGATCAAACATGTCCGTTACACGTTCTAATGTTTATAGTCAAACTTCAAAGGACCGTTACAGCGTTACGAAATTTATGTACCGTTGTAACGGTCCTCCTAGCTTCACCTTCAAAGTTTATAGCGGATCTCAATGCAATTTCATATAAGAATGTAACGTATTTTCTCATAAGAATCGACCCTCACCCTGCTCCTACTTTAATATTTCATCTAGAATCATAAGTTGTTCATCAAATAAATTTTCATTTAATAGTTTATAAATCTTCTCTTCTCTTTTTTCTAGATCATCCTTTAAAAACTGATCTAGCTTTTCTGTATTGTGCCTTCCCATATTTTCTAATATGCATCTAACTTCTTCTTTCTCATATATTTTTAATTTTTCTATGCTTTTATTACTATAAATCTTAATGAATTCACTTAATGTTTCATCTTCTATTGTATGTACAGTTTCGTCTTCTCTAACAGATTGCCCTATAGCTCCAGTTATAAAATTTGATAACTGAAAATAGTTTTGCATATCTAAGCTACTACTTCTAAGTGGATGTAAGTCTATTATTGTCTTGGTGGTTAAAAAAGTTAATCCTATTATTAGTATAAGATATATCTTCCTCTTCATGATATCACCTCCGATAGTGATTATGGTCAGTACTATTTAGAGAAATCGTTACGTTCTTTTAAGATTCCGTATCTGTCAGTTACAGTCTTTATAGTCAGTCTGTTTGGACCGTTACAGCGTTACAATCGATTTCAGCTATTCAGGTTTGCATGAAAAGACAATAACAGTTTACGGGTAACAGCAAAAACAGCTCAGGTTCTTAGCCCTTAATCTCTCATCCTTAACCTCTAATCTTTTCTAAATCATCTACTTGTTTTTATTTTTGACAAAAGTAATTTTTTCTATTCCTTGAAAAGAATTGGCTGATATCTGGGATTTTGTTGAAATCGGTTGCATATTGTCATATAATTTAATTAATACGTTTAAATGGGATTGTGTAATTATTAATACTTTTTATCTATATATGAAAAGAGGTTTTATTATGGACAAAAAATGCAGCTTAAATTCTAGAATTGAAAAACTAAGAGATGAAATTTCACAGGAAATAGATAGGGATTTATATAGTATGACCATTGATGATCTTGTTAAAAAGAGCAATGAGCTTAATCAGTTGATTGTTGAATATCATAAGCTAATAAATAAAGGAACTGCTTAGGGCAAGTTATATTTTCTGAATTAAAAGTATTCCCCCCTCATATATATCATATGAGGGGGTGTTTTTTCTTTTGAGCGTAAAAAAAAGTCTTGACCCAATAACTAAGGTTAAAATCCACTATGAAGATGAATATGTAGTTAAAATTATTTCGGAAAGTTTACATAGAAGGCTTGATAAGGATACTATAATTGTTTGTATTGGTACGGATAGATGTATCGGAGATGCTTTAGGCCCTTTGGTTGGGACTATACTAACAAGGGGACAATGCAAATATCCAGTGTATGGTACTTTGAAGAAACCAATACACGCAGTTAACCTCAAGGAAGAAATGAAAAAAATTAATAATAAACATAGAGATGCAAAGATAATCGCTGTAGATGCATGTTTAGGTGAAGAAAAATATATTGGTAATATCCAAATACGGCATAGTCCAATATTTCCAGGCAAAGGTGTAGGTAAGACCCTCCCATCTGTTGGAGATATCTCAATAGTAGGTATAGTCGATAAGTTCACCTTCGACGATTTTTTCCCCATACATAACATTAGGCTAAGCCTAGTAATGGAAATGGCCGAGGTTATCGGAAAAAGTTTTATGAGAGCTACGAAATTGTAGACTTGGGTCAGACCTGTTAGAAATTACGTTGCATACTCATAAGTAAAACTTTTGGGACCGTTACAACATCAAAGGTCAAGTCTTTAAGGTTCGTTACAGCGTTACAACCTTTATAGTTAACCTAAAAGGTCCGCTACCACATAGGTAACGGACTATAAATACATACCACAAAGACTGTAACGGTCTATACAAGAATGACCTAATAGATTGTAACTTACCCTATAAAGTTTTTCACAAGTTAGTACCGTCTTTAATTTATCACCATTACTATCATCGGAATTGTTAGTACTGAAAATAGTGTGGATAAAAATACTATCTTTGATGTTAAATGATAGTCGTTGTTGAACTTTGATGCCATTATTGCTGCATTGGCGGCTGCTGGCATGGCAGTTATTATTACTGGTATAGATAGTAAATGTTCTCCAAATCCTAGGGATTTTAAAATCAGCATTACTAATGCAGGTAAGATTAATAATCTAATAATACATACTACAAATACTCTCTTTTCTGAGAGTATTTCTGATGATTTGACATCTGCCAATATTGAACCGATAAATAGCATTGCTAAAGGAGTGGTCAGGCTTCCCATAAGGTCTAGGGTTTTATATATTGGATAAGGTAACTCTATTGAAAACAGAAATAACCCGAAGCCTATTATAATAGAAACTAATCCTGGATTGATAAATCTCTTTATAGATAAGTTTCCTCCAGTGTTAGTACTACCTCCAGTAGCATTATCACCGTTTCTAGTTAAAAAATACACTCCAATGGTCCACGTTAAAACGTTGAATGGAAGATTGTATAGTGCCGCATAGAAAACCCCTATATCTCCCATCAATGCTTTAATTACGGGATAACCCATATATCCAACATTTGAAAATACTATAGTATATTGAAAAACATCTCTAGTCTGTCCATTGACCTTCATGATTTTGGTTACAAAAAAAGAAAAAACTATAACGAAAAAGTATATACAGCCTGAGATAACAACCAGCTTTCCGCTTTTAATTAAAACATCCGGTGCAAAGGAAAAATTCATAGCCTTTATTATAAATGCTGGTAATGCAACATTCATTACTAGATTGCTAATATCTCTATTCATATCATTAGATATTACCTTCAGCTTCTTTATCACATATCCAACCACAATTAATAGGAATAGTACAATTACTTGTTCAAGTGCAGCCATATCATTGCTCCTTTACTCCTCATCATTTAAAAAGTCAAAGAAATCTTCATATCCACTATGGACAAACTCGTAAAGAATCGGTGTATCGGTTTTGAATTCACCTTCCAACTCAAGCATTCCTCCCAATGATCTACCACCTAAATATTTTTTTATTTCTGCGATATTTTCCTTGGAAAATGTACTGACAGCCAATTGATTTTTAGTGGTTATAAAGTAAACTGCAAAGATATCACCATTTAAATAATATGTTGAGTTCTTAACATGATCATTATTAGGATTAAATTCCGTATATAAAAACCCTGTTTCATGAATATTTTGCATGGCATTCGGCTTGTCTTTATCGAATTTTTCCACTACTTCTACAATCTCTTCCACCGAATAAACCAATATATATTCAGGCTTTTTAAGCTGAAAGGTAGCCTCTATCGATGATATCTTCATCTTATTATTTATTTCAGCGTATACAATTTTTAATCCCTTTTCAGTTTCCTTTATACCAAGCTTAGAGATTATTAGTTGATATCCTTTATCCAGATCTATTAAGGATTCTATATTGTAATATTTTATATCCTGATCTATATATGAAGACTGAACTATATTTTTAATGAGTGTATATGATTTTTCAGTAGGGTTAAACTCCTGTACTTTATCCTGTACACATAAAAACTGCTGTCCCTTTTTATCAAATCCGACAGCCCTCATTACAAAGTAATTTGCCAATTGAAAATCATCTGATATGTCTTCACACATCTTTGCCCAAATCTTTTCCTCGGCATCTTTATTCATATCTAGCTTAGAATTCAATAAAAAATCATATTCTTCAACGCCTTGGGGTAATGCTTCATTATTGCTAATATTTATCTTATAGCATTCATTAAGTAAGTACATTCCTTCTTTTTTAGAGATCCTTACAAATCGGCCTCCAAGACCTCCCATCATCCTAGAAGAAATGAACTCTATCTCTTCTTTGTTTCCATTTACAAGGCTCTCATATCCATCAATACCATACTCTTCAAAGTCCAAATGAAAAAACTGAATATATTCATTTCCCTCTTCATTTTCCCAATAAAGCTTCATCCCAACTACACCCATGAGTCTAGTACTTGTAACAAAGCCTCTTTTAAATCTATATTTTGGTGCGGAGGTCTTTCCACCGCCCCCCATAATCACCTTAAATCTATCCTTTTTCATCTATTTACTCCTCATTTAACATTGTCTACTTCATCTTATTCTAACATATATTTTCTGGAATATGTAAAGTATTTTGTGGAAAGAAGATTGAGCCGAAGGATGAGGAATTAGAGACTAAGGACTAAAGACCCAAACTCTTTTTCCCGTGACCTGTTACCCGTAACCCGCAACCGTCTTTTTACGCAAACCTGAATTACGAAAACCAACTGTAACGCTGTAACGGTCCAAAGCAATTGTCCCCAAAGACTGTAACCGACAGATATGAAGTCTTAAAAGAATGTAACGGTTTCTAAATAGTCATGACCCAAAAGCAAAGAGTAGGGTTTCCCCTACTCTATTTCATCTATTCTTTCTATTACTTTGGTTTTAATCATGTTTAGCTTCTTTTCAGAGTCCTCTTTACTCTCACCAACTACTGAGAAGTATATTTTAATCTTTGGTTCTGTACCTGAAGGTCTAACGGCAAACCATGAGCCGTCCTCAAGTGTGTAGTGTAATACATTTGATTTTGGTAAATCTAATTCCTTTTCTTCGTCTTTTGTCACAAATCTAGACATTCCATTTTTATAGTCTCTAATGATGTCTGTCTTTATTTCTCCGATCTGCAGCGGTGGATTATTTCTAAGGTCATCCATTATTCTACCTATCTTCTCTAGGCCTTCCTTACCCTTTAATACTATTGATTTCAAATCTTCCCTATAGTAACCGTGCTTCTTAAATAGACCTTCAAGGGCATCCAGTAAAGTCATATCCTTTGATTTATAATACGCTGCCATCTCTGCAATCAAAAGAGATGATACAACTGCATCCTTATCTCTAACCGATGTTCCTGCAAGATAACCATAGCTTTCTTCATATCCAAATATGAAATTCTTATTACCTTTTTCTTCAAATTCCTTTATTTTCTCTCCGATAAATTTGAAACCAGTAAGTGTATTCATAGTCTCTACTCCATAGCTCTTAGCTATCATACCTCCAAGCTCTGAAGTAACTATGGTTTTTATCACTACACTATTTTCTGGAATACTTTCCATAGAAGATAATATGTAATCAACAAGCAGTGAGCCAGTTTGATTACCAGTCAATACTTGGTACTCACCTTGTCTATTTTTCACAACGGCTCCAACTCTATCACAGTCTGGGTCAGTACCTATGATAATATCCGCACCCACCTCTTCTGCTAGCTTGATGGCCATATCAAAGGCCTTATGCTCCTCAGGGTTTGGTGACTCTACAGTTGAGAAGTTACTGTCTGGAACTTCCTGCTCCTTGACAGGGAAAAAGTTCTCAAACCCTATTTCAGTTAAAGCTCTTTTTACCGCCATAGCTCCAGTTCCGTGCAGCGGAGTATATACTATTTTAAAGTCCTTCATTTTCTCTATTACATCGCCTCTAAGGGACAAAGACTTAACCATATCAATATATTTTCTATCGATTTCTTCACCTATTATATTTAGTAAACCCTTAGCTTTAGCATCTTCTTCTTCTAGATATTTAACCTTGCTATAGTCATCAATCCTTCTAATTTCATCGATAACCACGTTGGCATGCTGAGGCACAAGTTGTCCGCCATCTTCTCCATACACTTTATAACCATTATACTCTGGAGGATTATGACTGGCAGTAACAACTATACCACCTGCTGCACCTAGTTCCCTTACAGAGTATGATAGCTCTGGTGTTGTTCTGAGGGATTCAAAAACGTATGCCTTTATACCGTTTCCTGCTAACACCTTTGCCGCTTCCATTGAAAATTCTGGTGATTTATGTCTGGAATCATAGGCAATAACAACACCCTTTCCCTTAGCATTCTCTACCTCGGAAAGTATATAATTAGCAAATCCCTGTGTTGTCTTTCTTACATTATACTTATTGATTCTATTGATTCCCGCGCCGATTATTCCTCTAAGTCCACCAGTTCCAAACTCTAAATCTTTATAGAATCTTTCTTCTATTTCCTTTTCATCGTCCTTTATACTTAGCAGCTCTTTTTTTGTCTCTTCATCAAAATACGGATTATTAATCCATTCATCATATATCTTTCTGTAGTCCATATTAATTACCCCTTCTTCCAAAGTCTCTTTTATCGCTTCAAATAAGCCTACATATATATTTTATAGTAATATCCCAAGATTATGAATAAAAAATCATAAAATTAATATTAAAATTCTCCTTTTTATATAAATGCATAATTTTCAAGATAAAATTTATGCATTTTGATCTAAAAATAAATAAATTTCAAAGAAAAGTGTGAAGAGGTGATTATCTCACATCATTTTCTTCGAAATTATTTTAAACTTTAATATTATTTCCATATATAAATGTGTAACTTAGAATAGTTACTTTCATATATTTTGCCCCATCAGCCATTAGCTCGCTAAACATAATGTCTCCACTCACGAAAATCTCAATAAAATATTAAAATTTACACTCACATATATACATCACTATGAAATTTCTTTTATCATTAGATTCTTAAATAGTTCATCAGTAATCTCATCCAGTATATCATCTCTAACGGTTTTTAAAAGCAAATCACTTTGCTTTAAGATTCTAGGTATCATCTTAGATACCATACCCTTTGATGGTTTGTATTTATTTATAATAGCATCTTCAAAATCGTCATAGTTATATAGTTTAAATCTCTCAACACCTTGTTTTTTTGCCACTCTCTCATATAAGGCTAAAATAATGTCTTCATATCTTTCATCTTTACCTACACTTAAAAGTTCTCCAAGCTTTGGAATAATCCATTCAAATAACATTCTTCTATAGGGCATATCTTCTATTCCTAGAATTCTACCTATTTTTAGTACCTTCTCTTTCTTGAGATTCATAAAATAATTTATAAAATAGTCTTCATCATTCTTAGATTCAATATAATATTTTTCACCCTTTAAGTTTTTAAATGTCTTTAAGGTATCAAAGTAACCAAGCTTTAGATTTTTTCTTGCTCTCGTAGTGGTGAAATCCAGTGTCATACCAAGATCTTCAGATGGATTTATATAGGTAATATTGATCCCGTCACTCCTAATTCTTCTTTTTCTACCTAGGCCATATAGTCTAACTACTATCAAATCTCTATACCCCTTGGATAGTAAAAGTCTAATAGGCAGGTTATCATAGAATCCACCATCCAAGTATAGCTTACCCCTTATCTTTTCAAACTTAAATACAGGAAGATAAGCGCTTGCGATAAGATAGTTGATAAGATGTCCATCGGGAATATCTTCTATAAAAAGCTCCAGTGGTCTGAGGTCACTTAGTGAAACTGTTACTATCCCTAAATCCTTTTTAGATTTTCTTATGGTTTCTTCACTTATAAATTCCTTCAAGAGACTTTTCAAAGGTGCAATATCTAGTCCCCTACTATCTAAAACACTTTTTAATTGTCCCACCATATATTGAATATTATCCGGTGTAATATCAAATTTCATAAGCTTTTCTAGTATATTATCATCTATATCTATTATCTTTGAGGGACACATATTGTACCAGATATCATAGCATTTCTCAAACTCATCCTGAGCTATGATAGCACCATTCAATGCACCAACCGATGTCCCGGCTATCCCATTTATATCTACACCTAGCTCACGAAGTGCCTCCCAAGCTCCTATCTGAAAAGCCCCCTTGGCACCTCCACCTTCTAATACTAAACCATGCATATAATCACCTCCCTTTACGGCGCTAGGACCTAGCCACTGAGCATTTGGGCTAGGGTCCCGTGTGACACGGGGACAGACCTCCAGACACACTGAGAAGAATATGTGTCAGATGGGTCAGTCCCCATATCCCACTTTCCTCCTTAGACTCTAACCCCTCACCCTTAAGCTCCCACCATCTAATCTCCTAACCTCTAATCCTTAACCCTTAATCAAATCTTCTCCTAATATAATTATATGCTCTTTCCATGGTAAGTGATAAAGCAATGGCTAGTATTATTCCTATGCTATCTATGTATACATCTGTGAGCTTCCCAGTTCTATTGCTTATAAATCTTTGATGGATTTCATCCAGCGATGCATAAAAAACACATATTAAAAATGCCCTTACGAATAATCCTTTTCCTCTAAAACCCCCAAAGTATAGGGCGTTCATTACCACAAGACATAGAACAAAGTACAGAGTCACGTGGGCTGACTTTCTTACTAGATAGTGGAGAAGATTTTCATCTACCTTCTCTGCTACCTCATCATAGTTCTGATGTATATAATCTGTTATCACCTGACTTTTAGACTGGGATACAGCTCCTTCATCGGAGGAAAAATTAAAGATTACCATTAGCCAGACTATTACTAAGAGTATTGGTACTACTTTTCTAAGCATATTATCTCCTATAATTGTTTTTTAGTAGTCTTTCCTTAAACTTAAAACTAAATTCTATATATGATTATATCATTTCTATTCCTTTACAATTACATTTTTTATATTTAATCCGGGGGAATTAATATACTACATAAAAAACTTTTAGGATTTCCCTAAAAGTTTTTAGTATTTGTAATCATATGAACTTATAATAGCAAAAGAGCCTTGGATAGTACACCAAGACTCTTTTTACCAATTAGATTCTATCTAATTCTTTTAATAGTCTGTAAATCATTACCGCCGCTTGTGCTCTCGTAGCATTTTCTTTAGGTGCAAAGGTAGTTTCAGTCATACCATTTATTATTTCATGTTCAACCGCTATAGCCACTGCTTCTAAAGCCTCTTCTGATATATCACTCTTATCCTCAAAGATTAATTCTCCAGCCTCAGCTTTCGAATCGTCTTGATAGGTCAATGCTTGTGCTACCATCATGGCCATTTCTTCTCTAGTTATTGACGTATTAGGATTAAATTCTTCTTCTTTTGAATCAATTACCCCAGCCTTAAGAGCCGCTTCAATATATCCTGTATACCATTCATCTTCAGGGATATCTGTAAAAGTTCCAGAGTAATCTTCCTCCTCTAATCCTAACAATACAGATATTATCTTTGCAAACTGAGCCTTTGTTATTTCTTCTTCTGGTGCATAGTTTACTCCATCCATACCATTGATGATTTCTCTTGCTGCAGCTACCTTAATTTCATGATCTGCCCAATGGTCTTTTGTATCTTCAAAAACTTTTGTAGATGCCATTACAGTATATTTACTGAAATGTTCTAGTTCAGCAGATATTGTGTTGCTTTCCTTATCTACTTTACCGCCTACATACACCCATTTATCTTCTTCTTCATCAAGTGTATATACTCCTAGTAACTCTTCATTGACATCTTCAAGCTTAGACTTATCATACTTCAATGTTACTTTAACAGATTTCTTGAATTCTTTAGCACTTGTTGTAAATTCATAAATGTCTGAAACTCTAGTATGATTATTGATTTTATCTAGTTTTTCTACTTCTTTTTCTTCTAATACTTCAACTTCTACACTTTCTGTACTATCGAATGTCCCTTTTTCAAATCTAAGCTCTACTTTTTCATCTTCATCTTTGATTGTAGATGTTTTAGTTGATATATTTTTTGATATTAGAGGCTTATCTTCAGTATCGGTAGTACTTGAACTGCCACTTGATGAACTTGAGCTAGATTTTCTTGTAACATTAAACTTTCGAACTGTTACATTACCAGCGGTATCTTCTGCCTCAATTATAATTGAGTTACTTCCTTTTTCAAGTGCAACTTGATATCCTTCAATCTCGTAACTTGAAGAAACAAATGAGTCATAGTTTTCATATGATCCATCTATATTTGCTATCATATTACCATTTATTCTAACTTTTAGGTCATATAGATTGTCTGTTACTGTACCTTCAATAGTTACTTTACTAGATTTGGTACTGCTAGGAATACTTATATCAATACTCGGCTTAGTAGTGTCAATAATTACTGCATGCTCGAAATTGATAGCATTTCCAGCAGAATCTGTAGCATCAATATCAAATGCATGTAGTCCATCTTCCGAGAAGTCCATCACTGTTTCAAAATCCCAATTTCCAGTTTCAGTATTGAATACTAGGTCAACATCTTCCCCATCTATTTTGAATTCTTCCATACTCGACTCATCACTTACATATCCATTAACAGTTATTGATGATGTACTAAATGTTGCTCCATATTCAATCGTTTCTTCGTCTAACATTACCGTAGGAATAGTTTCATCACCTTCAGCAGGTTCAGTTGGTTCTATCTTGTCTTCATCTTCATCATCTTCATCGTCTGAGTCTTCAGTTTGTCCATCTTCACCAAATGCAATTACATCTGAATCCACAAAATTCATGGCATAGTCGAAAGCTCTAACTACTACTTCATGGCTTCCACTTATATCAGAAATATCAAATGATCCATCACTTGAACTTGCAAGGCTCTCTTCGTCTTCAATTAATTCATAATGAGAGATACCATAGTCACCATCATTTGCCGATGCAGTAATGGCATTATTTTCCGAATTGTACTCAGGCTGTGTTTCCATTACTGGTGCAACTGTATCGACTCTTACAGGTAGAGTTACAGTTTGCCAATCAGC
>MDTG01095644.1_pt1 | contig 17553 bp, 15 predicted proteins | sample 811421 | NCBI WGS metagenome assembly MDTG01 (sample SAMN05326645, study PRJNA326480) | marine metagenome | isolation source: seawater | place: Pacific Ocean: South East | collected 2011
GCGGCTTCTTGCCTAGGTATCCCCAAATACCTGGCAATTGTTAAAGTCACTCCGGATCTAGAGACACCTGGAAATACGGCGACTGCCTGGAAAAGTCCGATTAATAGACTATTTTTTATCTGAACTTTTGAAAACTTTACTTCATTGTCTACTCTACCAATTAGATCGCTTAGCCACATTAAAAGACCAAAAACGATTAAGTTTATAGAGATAAAAACGGGCGTCCTTGTTGTTGCCGCAGGCATATTTTTAAAAAAAAGAACGAAAACAAAGCTTATCACAGTGGCCGTCACCAAATTGATTAATAAGTTTTTTGAGGAGGATTGATACTTTGAATCAAAAAGCTTTGGCGCCTCTTTAATGACAGGAAAGAGGTCTCCCTTAAAGTAAACAATAATTGCTAAAGCTGTACCAACGTGAAGCCACAAATCAAAAGCAACTCCGGGGTCAGTAAAGTTCATTAATTTAGGAAGCAATGCTAGATGGCCAGAGCTAGAGACGGGCAAAAATTCCGTTAAGCCTTGGACCGCACCATAAACTACCCCTAAAATAAGATCCATAAATTTTCATCCTTAAAAATATGCAGTCCATATCTTACTTTTTTGATCTCTTTTTTGGCAAAATTTATTGGCAGTAAATTTAATTATCCCAAAGGCCAAAGAACTCAAGAACCTCCCTAAGTTACCGAAATTAATCACTTTTTTCTAATGGCAGTTCATTTATAGAAAATAAATAAACTTTATCTTGTAACCTCATATTAATAGAGGGGAAAAATTGAACGAGGGTAGTAATGGTTTATCAATTAACCATGGCTACATGCCGATAATCATTGGTAAACCGACGGAAAATTTGGCCATGAATAAATTTGTAAAAAAATGTATTGTCTACTCAACTGTGTACAGCCTAAGTGCTGGTGGAATTCCTTTCGCTCGTGCTCAGGAACTTCCAACAAACCCTGCAGCAGGTTTTAATATCTTCCAGGGCCCCTCAACCTTAACAACCATAGGTGCGGCATTAAATGTTGGAACGAACATGTATTCAAACTTGATGGCCCAACAAGCTCAACAAGCTATGCAAAGAGCAATGCAAGCACAACAAGCGCGAATGATGGGGTCATTAACTCCGCCAGTTCTTCGAAGTGAGTTATTTCCTCAGTGCCCCTTTCCAACTTTCCCTAATCCAATGCCTCAGGAATGTCCTGAAGTTTCTGTCGGCGCTCAGTCTCCAATTCAGACAGTTGCTCCTGTTGTTGGACAACACGCTGGTATCGCTGGTGCCTTAAAGTTTCATAAAAAAAATATCGAAGCTCTTTTACTTCCAGATAATGCCGCCTCCCCTTTTAAATGTTTTGACGATGCCGCAGAAAACATAGACCTTCAATTCAAGGCAAACGTAGAACAAATGGAAGGCCTTAAAACTCAAATAAAAGTACAAACCGAAAAAATTATTGCTCAAATGGATTTACAAAAAAAGCGTGTGAAAAATATCCACCAACAACTCAATGGCGGAGGCGAAGGAGAGCTCGCGAACCAAGCAAACCCAATAAGTGATTTATTTAAAAATGATGCTTGTGGAATCGCCTTGAATCAAGACGCATTAAATAGTAACAGAGGCGGACTTCTTGGTGTGGATAATTTACTAAATGGCGGAGGTAACGGAGGCTCCGTTAACAATAAGGCCGGAAACTTTATAAGAAACTCCAAAAAAATAGAAAAAGATCTTAAAAAAGTAACCGCCACAATTAGGGATCGACTCTTGGAGTTCACCTCCGAGAATCAAGAATTTCAAAGAGGAGAAACTGATTTAGCTTCCGATATTCAAGATGCTTTAGCCTTAAGTAAAGTTGGACTTACTGGCCTCACACAATTTGGAGGACTAGAGCAAGCGATGAAAGAACAAAGTGCAGTACTCCAAACAAAAATGAAAAGAGCAGGAACATTTAGAGACATTAACGATTTCGAGGATCAATTTTTAAGTAACTGTATTACCGGCAATGATGGGTCTGGAAATGGTTTATCCGCAAGTAATATAATAAAAGGACTTGATGTTCCTGAGAGTCTCGGTGGTGGAAACAGACGAGAGGATATGGAGTCAGCATTAAAAAATGCTCTTAGTGCTAAGGGTGATGAGAACACACCAGATCATGTTGCCAAGTTAGCGGCGATCAATGATTTTGAAAATGCTTTCCCAGGAACTCAAATAAGATTTAGAGACACCACTACATCTAGAGAATTAAGAGAGTCACCAAAACAACTTTTTGCGAGAGCTTCAAATAACTGTCAAAGACATTTTAATAATGCGCCTAATGGAAAAAGAGAACTTGAAGACATTAGACGAAATAATGCAAGGCTTATAAAGTCCCAAAAAGATTTTATTTTAAATTCACCTGATGCCATATTCGATGCAATCATGAAATGTGATGATAACCCTGACGGCGGAAATCCAGGTAGCTGTGCAGGCGGTGCCGCTTTCGATACTAAAAGTCCAACCTTTTGTTTTCCTGCGGCCAACAAATGTGCAGGACTAGTTAAACAATGTGATCAAAAAGTAAAAAATGTAATTAAGAAAAAACAGCGAGAACTTGCAGTTGAGGCAGATAAATACAATCAGCAATACCAAAGCCTCCTGCGAACTCAAAATTCACTTTTAAACCTAGTCAACCAATCTGTTAACCAAAGTAGAAACCTCTTAACTGGCTTAACAAAAAAATTAGGAAAAGCACCTAAGGATCTCTTTGTTGCAACGCCTAAACTTGATCCAAACTCATTCGGCGTTGAACTATTAGGAGATGGAAAACTTCCTGATATTAATGAACTTCCAAAAAAAATAGATGAAATAAAAAAGAAGCTTGAAGGCCACCTAAAAGACGCTCAAGCCGAAATAAAAAAAGAAAGAGAAACAGTCACCAAAAGACTACAGTCCATTGTTAAAGAATTTGATAAGGTCGCTGAGAGTTGTCAAAAAAATGTAGATAACTTAAAAAAGGCCACTGATCAACTCGCTCAAAAACAACAGCAACAAATTGAAGAAGCACTAAAAAAGCAAGCTGAAATGAATCAAAAGATTTCAGGGTTATGTGCCAAGGCCAAAAATCTATTTTCAGGAGGATCAGAAAAACCTACCTGTAATAATGCAGCTCAATCATTGGCCGAAGAAATTTCTGAAATAACTGTTGAATTAAACCCAACATTAAAAGCTGTCGCAGGGACTATTCACGCAACTTGTGGAGACAGTGACAGCGAATCAGGAAAGCCTGGCGCAACTTTTACATTAAGTGGTTTATGTCAAAAAAACACCAATACACCATTTAAAGACCTCGAAGACGATGAATTGGCCATTATAAAGTCAGAGAGCAAAACAAAAATAGTGCCAGAGAAAAAAAGTGAGAATAGCAGTATGTGTAATGACCTTCTTTCTCAAGCTAATATTAAGTCCGGCTGCTCTGCAACCATCCAATCTCCAGGAGGTGGTAAAGCTTGGTTTAAAATGGGAGCAAGTGACATAGAGACAAGTACAGGAACAAGCCAAGACAAAGAGACAAAAGGAACGACATGCGATAAGGATAAATTCCTAAGCGCTCTTGAGTCTCCAAAAGAAGAACTTCAATCATTACAGGCCGCTTACTCAGTGGCAAAATCAGGAAAAATATCTGGGGATCTGTCAAAAATCGGAGAGATATTAAACGGAGGAACCTGTGAGGGGCAAGCGCGGTCTGCCAGAGCAGGAGCTGAATCACAACTTGGACAACTTCAAAGACAGCCACAAGTTCCTGGAGGATTAACGAGTGGTGGAATTTAAAAAAATCTCCATTGCCTTTGCACTAGTTGCATGCTTTTCCTCATGTATGGAAAACACGAATCCTTTTGAGGTGGTTGGTATTGGAGCGGAAGAAAGAGATGGCAGCAGGGACGAAACCCAAGCGATAAAAAATGGGCCAGCAACTCTTCCTGACCCTAACACTGGACGTGTACTTCTCGACTCCCCTTTCGGGCTTGCCCCAAGTTTTCTTACATTTCCACTAACATCTGCCCCTAATTTAAATTTTCTTTTAAGCGATCCTTTAGTCATTACAGAAAACCCCATTCTCCAGGAATCATGTGCGGGTAATAGCTCTGGCGTAGGAGAAATCACGTTGTGCCATGAGGTTAAAGCAGATATAAACTCCACCCCTTTAGCAAGTGTTGAGCGCCGTTGGGGCTTTGATGCCAACAGTAATGAGTTTGCTCAAGTAAATGCTTTTTATCATCAAAAAAAACTTATCAATAACTACCATCAAAAATTATTGACCTACTTTAATACCGTCGCCCAACCATCTATTGACCCGTCACTTAATTTTGCGACCGCCCTACCGGCAAATTTATATGAGACTGGCGCTCATTTTTACCAGGGAACAAAATTAAAAACTTATGCTAATTGTCCTCAACCAGACAATGCCAGTTTTAGTATCGCCGACTTTAGCGTCTGCCTTGGTTTTAGCTCTTTATATCCAGAGGTAAAAGTAGCTCACGATCCTAGTGTTATTATCCATGAACTTGGGCATACCTTTTCTCAAATTCAATTAAATATGCGTACAATAGCAAAGACAACAGACTTTCCTTACCGAAGCGATATTGGCTATTTCTTTTATGATGAAAATGGAGCGATAAACGAGGGAGTTGCTGATTACTATGGGCATGCAACAAACCATCGCGATGAAGCCTTTGACTATATTTTTAATTCAAGTGCCCTGACCGGCGAGGGTGGTTCTCGTCCAGTAAGTGAGGATAATTCTAAGCACGCCACAGGAATATCAACAAATGAAGAGGATAGACTCGCCTACCCTCAATTTTTGACTTATATGCCTGATACACCATCAGAAGTGATTGAAGACGTTCACTTTGGAGGAATGATCGCTAGTCATTTTTTAGTTGCACTAAAAAAAGATATGGAAGAATTTTGCAAAATTGATAAAGACGTTGCAGGTAACGATTTAATAAACCTTCTCTCTGAAACATATTCTTACCTAGGAGACCTATCCACGACAGGAAATGACTTTTATGATGAGGGCTCTGTAAATCACTTAAAAAATAATAATGCTGATGGATATCCTATCTCACTCGAGTGGTTTTCGAAGGTAAGGCCAGTCAACTTCAAGAGGTTGTTTCAGGCCTTCTCTCGATTTTTCATTGCGAATTACTCTAGGCCAGGTAGTAAAAGATGTGACGGTGGTGAGTACTCAAAAGATAGATTAGAAAAACTCTTAGATAGTTATGGTTTACTTCTTTTTGATAACTATAACGAAGACGGAAATCATTACTCAAAAGGCCACGACGGAAGCACTGGAGCAATAACGAATAATATTGTTGATAAACAAAATCGATTAAAAAGTATTATGGTTTCAAAAGATCTCCTCAAAGTAGACTCGAGAGAGGGAAAGGTAAATTATTTTATTTTCGATAAAGGAAATGACATAAGACAAATTGTCGATGCTCTTTTAAGTAGTGGACGAATTGGTGCGTTATCAGAGCACACAGACCCAGACTTAAAATATAATAATGGAAATGGTTTCGTCTCGCCAGGAGAGGTTGTTGGTATCTCATTAAATGTCTATAACGACTCCAACACTACTCTTGGAGGTCTTCAAGTTTTGGCCAGTGATTGGGATCACGGTAAATTAGAAAATAACTACCTAAAGCCCTGTGGCACTTTATCAGATAATTGGCCAACAGAATTTGAAGGAGGCGTCGGTTTTGATGAAACGAGTAGTGTCCGTGGAAATTGTAACCATGTGACAAAAGATCACGGCCTAAATATCTTGAGCACAAGTGAACCATCACCAAAAGATGAGACACTCTCACCCATTTGTTTTATTCAAATCACAGAGGGTAACGCCACCTACTGGGGATCCCAAAAAGAGTATGCGGATCACATAGGACTTGAATCAAGTGCGTGCCTAGGAGGAGGTAGTGATACAAATGATTGTATCATTAGAGTTATACCGGGCGCGGATTCATCTTGGCACTCAAAAGTTGATCCAAATTCAACTTGGGCAGAAACTCTATTAGATATTAATGGAAACCCAACCTTTGGCATTCACAACTTGTTTTTACTCGAAGTAAACAAAAATATTACGCCGGGAACAAAATTTTATTGCCGGGCGCGAGCAAGGTTTACCAACTGCAAAGACTGTTGGTTTAATGAGAATGAGTACAATGGGGATGATTATCTTGATTATGAATTCTCAGGAGAAAAACCGTTTAAAATTCTAGGCTTTGAATTTACCGTGGTGGATTGATGAAAAAAAATAACAAAAAAATTGTTTTTGTATTCTTCATCTCCATGGCCTTTGGCCTGCTTTACTTTTTTAAAAAAAGTAATGACAAAAATATTACCAGTAAACACCTCCCAAGCAAAGGCCATAGCAACGTAGACAAAAAAAAGAAGGAATTTAAAAATCACCATAGTCATGGCCATCATGATCACCACAATCATCATGACATGAAAAAAAAATCTCATGGTGAATCAAAGTTAGTTAAGGACGAAGCAGACCCTTTAACGAAAAAGTACAAAAATCAAATAAACTTCTACCAAAAACGCTACCTTAAATTTCTGTCCTCGGATATTGAACATGAGATTGAAGTTAAAAAGGAGCTTACTACCAAATTGATTCTCTTAGTTCGAACACGTGATAAAAACGCACTTGCCCAAAGCTTTGAAGCTATAGTAGACAAAAAAACAGGTAAATTGATCGTTAATCAAGGCTTCACCATAAATGAGAACGCCAAGCTACCGCGGTTTTCCCCTACTGGAATGAAAGTTAATCCCTAGTTGAAGGTTAAATGACAAAAAAAACATCTATTAAATTTGAAATTGAACATATTGATCCCCTCGGACAAGGAGTTTTCAAAGACGAAGAGGATATTTATTTTATCTCAGGAACTCTCCCCTCGGAAAAGGGAGTGGCCAACGTAGATAGATTTAAAAAAAATATTTACTTTGGGCACTTGGAACAAGAGTCAAACCTTCAAGAACACTCTAGTAAAAGAGTAACTCCAGAATGCCCTCACTTTTTTTCATGTAACGGTTGCCATTTTCTTCATACAAGTTATGAAAATGAATTAACTTTTAAAGAGAAGTCGTTAGAGCGAATGCTACAACAATATAATAAGAATACCAAAGGTGGGCCTACCACTGAAATTCATGTTCACTCAAGCTCTAAACGCCTTGGTTACAGAAATAGGATTCAGCTTCACTATGACTTAAACACCAAACTCATTGGATTCATTGGATTTGATAAAAGAAAAATTACTCCCGTCCCTGACTGCAAAATTCTAATGCCCAAGTTAGAAGAAAAATTAAAAGAAATCTATAAAGACAACCACTGGCTTAGTTTAGTGCCAAGATCGTCCCCCAAAAAGGGTCATGTTGAATTAATTATTAATTCACAAGGAGAGGTAAATTTAGTCTTTAATGGCCCTTACGCTCATGGAGGTTTCACTCAGGTGCATCGGCAAATGAATACCCACCTTCAAAAGCTTGTATTTGAGATATTTAAATACACTGAACATAAACAAGTTCTCGATCTTTTTGGAGGTAGTGGCAATCTTTCAAAGCGACTTTCACCGACCCCTTGTATTGTCATAGACAATCATCAAGAAGGTTTACTCGTCGAATGGGACGGCCATCAACGATTTGTGAAGAGTAATCTTTATTCAAATAAAGCTCCTGATTTTGTAAAAGATCATTATAAAGAGGATACTTTTGTTATTTTAGATCCACCCAGAAGTGGGCTAAAAAATTTAAAAGACTTCCTCCCAGAAACTTCTAAAACAATCAGTGGTTTTGTCTATGTTTCTTGTAATCCACAAACATTCTTCCGTGACATAAAAACAATTAGAAACAATTATGTTCTCAAGGAAATTCACCTACTAGACCTATTTCCAAGCACTTACCACTTTGAAGTTTTAGGGGTTTTAAAACCAACCGAGTAAAAACCTCAACCACCAAAAAAAAATTATCTAAAATTTTCTCTTTAGAATATTTTTACGTACAATTAGCTCAGCAAAATTACTGAAAGGACTTCTATGAGTTTGCGTGCGATCACTTACATTTTTCTAGTTTTTATAAGTGTTAATACTAACGCTCAATTATTTAAAGATATTCCCTCTGCAACAACAATTCAAAATTCAATTGATACTTTTGAAAAAAGAAAATTGTCCGTTATCAATTATTTTTTTAAACAACCTGTTGGAGATACACTCAAGATTAATACCCAAAAGTATTTTTCACTCCCCGCCATTGCAAGGGCTTACCATCAAGTTGATGGTGAGATGATTGGAAAAAAAATATTATCCTCAGAATTCAAACCATATGGAAAGGTTGGCACAAACTTTGTCGCGATTCCTTACCTTTGTGAACGAGAGGGAGACTGGGACTTTGCATTAACTTATCTCGTTCCACTTGCTTTTTTATCTAAGGATAAAAATTATCTACCTCCCAAGGCTTATGAGAAATTAATCTTTCAACTTTTAAACACTGCTGGGGATAAACATTATAAAAAATTTAGACTTGGTATTTGTGGAAAAATAACAGATACAGAGAATCATATCCTTATGACAGAAAGTGCCAGGTATTTAACGAATGATCTTCGCGCTGATTTTTACCGCCAACGTAACAAACCTGTTCCCCGAGAGATTGATAATGACCTCAATGGTTTTCATCAATGGTGGGTGGATCATCTAAAAAAAATAAAAGAAGAACACTTCGATGAATACAATTCGAGACCTTATCAAGGCTACGCGCTCATGCCTATAACAAATCTCGCAGGTTTTTCAAAAAACCTTGAGGTTAAAGCTGCTGCTCAAGATATACTTGATCACCTAACGGAAATTTATCTTACTCAAAGTGCGGGAATGATAAGAAATGTTCCTTTTAGAAGACAAATAGTTTATGAAACAAAAGATGATCTAATTGTCGGTGATGGAGAAGTGGCCAGGCACGCGTACCTGACTGGCATCACAGATTTTTATACAAAAATTGATAACATCCCCTACGTGAAATATGGAAAAAACTTTATGCTAATTACTGCCGTTGCGGATTTCAAAATCAATGAAAGAATTCTTCACAAGTTCTTCAGCACTGATTGGCTTCCTAAATTTACTAAATACAACCATCAAACACCCGAAATTTATTACAACTCTAAATCTTTCACTTTAAGTGCCGGAGGAAGACACGTTAATAGACTTGATGGAGGCACTAAACAAAATGATGGATGGGCAAGAACGACAACTCTTCTTCTAAGGCAAGCTCCAAAAATTAAAATTAGTGACCACTTTAGATTCAAAGGGCATAAGTTTCGTCTCTCAAGAAAAAACACCTGCGTATATAAAAATTTTGCTTGTGGAATAAACTATGCACGCCCCAAAAAATTACCACCCAAGTGTGCCTTTTCCTTTGGAGGCTTTAAATTCTATGACCTCTCATCCAGTGAATGTGGAAAAACGGCCAATGTGTTGGTTGCTGAACTTGTGAAACCTTGTCAGGGAGCAAAGTGTTGGTTCAAAGCGGATAACTATGGCCTGTTGGAAGTTCGCGAATCTAGTGAATTAAGTTTTAATTCTTTTATCAGTCAGGTTTTAACTAATAACCTACATCTTGACCTTCAAATGACAAGGCCAAACACCTACAAGACAACCTTAGGAGAGGAAATAAATTTTATTCCAGGAAAAGCGGGGAAAAAGTCCTTAGAGATCATAAACTAATCAAAGTTCCAAAAGTACAAACTATCGTCATCCTCATCGATGACCACTTTTTTTCTGTTTGAGATAATCCCTTTTGCCTCTGCTCCGTCGATAAGGTTTTTTGAGACTTCTTTAAAATTTATCACTGTATTCATCGATACATCAAGAGGCCAATTATCTTCAGTCACATCATCCTCAATTAAATAAATTTCATCACCAATATTTTCTAAAAAATAAAATGTAATCAATTTTGTCGCAACGAAATTTGATAGAATTTCTCCTTTTGAACTAAAAGGTAAATGACTAAAATCAATTTTCTCCTCTTTACTACAATTTACAATCGAGATTGATACACTCATAAAAAATTTCCTTTACTCTGGTGCAATGTAACTTATGCCCCTTTTTCTTAACCATTTCTTAGCTGCTTCAGGTATGGGGGTATCAGAGATTAAGTGATAATCTTTACCATATAATCTCGCAATTTTCTGCCTTGTGGACATATCAGATTGAAACTTGCCAGGATTATCGGTGTAGTTTTTTTCCCAGTACCTGCCAGATTTAGCCTCTACCCAAGCATCATCAGTAACAACATCAAAGTCTCTTTTAGCACCTCCCGCTTTGGGGTGACCTTTCTTAAACCCTTCCCTTAAACCAGGAACATTTTCTACTAAATACTCCTCAAATTTTAATCCAGTTATCGATGGGTCTTTATTCAATAAGGCAGCCACAATATCTTGTGCAGATAGCTTTGATGACCTTTGAAATTTGATAAACTCAAGAATGCCCTCAGGACTGTTAATGCCTAAGTCTTGAATAGTACCGATCAACTTAGAAAGCTCCGGTTCAACTACATTAAGCTCTCTTATTACACTTAATTGAGTTTCAGAAAAAACCTCAGAAGCACCTGTTATTCTTCGTACAGCTGAAGCCGACTCTTCTGTAATATCTGCCGCTTCTGTAAGCTTTGTAAGTTTTGTAACTTTACAATCGACAGAACTTGCAAATAAAACTGAGCATTCAAATATCAAAATCAGAAATAATATTTTTGCCATCATTATTTACAGCTCCGATTAAAGATATCTAAAAACTCTTCAACATGTTGTTTAAATTTTTTAATTGATGTTTTTCCACTCTTTAGCTGGTCGATAATATTGTTCTTTGCTCGCTCAGGTAGGGTCGATAATAAATTAAAATACTCTGTAACCTTTGCTTTACCCGAATCCCCTAAGGTTTGAGTTAGCTTCTTTACCGCAGAAATTACATCAGGTTCGTGGCTTAGTTCCCTCCACAGGTTTTTTGACTTTTCCAACACAGTTTTACCACGTGCTACTTCATCAGCTCCTTTAACTAAATTTTTCGCGCGAGATAGAGATGCTAAATCAATAAGTGAAAAACCAAAAGACAAACCAAAGTCAACCAGGGCACTTTCATAATCCTCTGCAACCTGTTGAGCTCCCTCCATCACAACCGGATCAGAACTTCCACCAAAAAACCCTCTTTTATAATCCTCATATTCTTGATGTTTTGAAAGCGCTCTTCCTCCAAAATAATAAGCATCAGCAACACTTACGATCAATCCTGTTCCGGCTGCTAGGCTTGCAACTAAAGCTCCCTCTGGAGCAAAAACACCTGTGGCCATTAACACTCCACCAACGATTAATCCTCCATGGGCCCATGTATCATTCCACTCTTCCTCAAGTTTTTCATTTTTTGCAGCTCTTGAAATTGATTCGCATATTAAAGGAACATTTCCTGGCTTCTCCAACAAGAACTGGGCCACCGCTGCAGGATTTGTCACAACTAGTTTATCTATCTGATTATTTAAAAATGTTTGGTGACTGGTATCAAGCATTGAGACTGGATTTGTTCGAGCTTCCCAACGAGGGTCCCTTTCCCTGATATGCTCTAGATAGGCTCTTTGGCGAACTCGACTATTTTTTTCTAGGTAATTTAGTAACCTAAACTGTTTGCCTATTCTTTCTTTTATCTCAGTAATCGCTTTTTTTGTATCTTCTGTGTCTATGAACTCGTGTTTTTTCATCTCAAAAGTAGTGTATCCAAACCACTCCTTTTTTTCTTCATTCATATCTTCATCTTTTAGTCGTCTAAACCTTCCTCCAGAGGATTCGATTTGATCAGAAAATAAAAGACTACCGACAGGAGTTGAGCTGAATTTGCTATACTCTTTTTTATATTCACTATAAGCTTTCTTTGCTGCATCTGGAATCACTGGATCGCTACTATCCCACAGGCCTGGCATATAAATGTATCCCTCATCAGCACCTAGTTTGCGCGATACATTATCTAACTTGTGGTTTAAATTTATATAATTTAGATTAATTTCTTCACGCACCTTTGAAGGTGATTTGTATTTAACCTTTGATGCAGATTTTATTGCTGATCGTATTTCTTTTGAAATATTAAGATAGGTCCCCCTACAAGTATCTAACGACCTAACAATATTATTATGGCACAAAAAATCATATATATACTTCTCTTGGCTTTCTTGCCCCATTTTTGAAAACTCTGAATCAAATCTTTTTAAATGAGAAACTAAGGATATGATGGCATTTTTTTGAGAGCGTCTAGAAATATTTTCAAAAAGGCCTGACTTAACCTCCATTTGCTTCTGGAACTCAGAGCCTGTCGGTAACACTCTAGCGGCCATATCAATAATACTATCTGAAAAATCCTCAAGGTTTTTAAATTGGGAAAAGTAACCTTCATTTTTTAGGACACATCTTTTTGAAGTTCCAATTGAATTCATCACTTGATCTTTTAATTCATTTTCACGTTTTGAATTTAAGTCACAATTATCAAACATTTTTCTAATTGAGAGTAAGTTCCCCATTTTTTCATGATTAATTAGCAACAGTTTTCCTTTATTTGTTTTTAACAAATCACTACCTGAGTTTTCATTTATAAACTCATTTACTCGATTAAAAAGATGAGCATTGGCCATTATAGACTGAGAGTCTAACAGTACATCTAGTTTAGCATTAGCAGTTGTGCTTCCAAGTGATACTTTTGGAAAAATAATTATAGTATTAATTACCAAGTAGAATAAAAATGTTCTCACCTTTACTTATCGGTAATTGACGCCTCCAAATTAAACTTTTTGATAATTTCGGCAGGTAAAAACAAAGGGCTTAATTGACAATTCTACTCTGAAAAAATAATTATTCACAATAAAAAAACCTACCCTTATTTTATGTTAAAATATTGAAAAAAATTAAGGATTTACATGCAACCTTGGTTAATTTGGATGAGCTTAGGGCTTGTTCTTATGATTTTAGAACTAATAGTACCCGGTGGAATTGTCGTTTTCTTAGGTTTTTCTGCAATGATCGTCTCCGGCGCTATATACATTGGATTAATTAACTCTTTAACGACCGCCCTAATAACGTGGTTTATCACTTCAATAATCTTCATGTTTTTCCTCAGATCATTTTTTATGAAATATTTTGAAGGTGATTCAGAGGTCCAGCAAGTTGAGGAAAACTCTGAAATGATTGGTAAAGAAGTTCATGTGATTGAAGAAATATCTCCAGACTCAACAGGAAGAGTACGCATGAGAGATACAACCTGGAGTGCAAAATCTAAAGATACCTTAGAAGAAGGTAGCATCGGGATTGTTGAATCTATTGAAGAAAGTATATTAATAATTACAAAAAAATAAATTTTAAATTTTTCAGGAGGAAAAATGTTTACTGCGATCACTATTTTTACAATCATTTTGCTGTTTATTTTATGGCAAACTCTTCTCGTTGTCCCAATGAGGGAGACAGTCGTTATTGAAAGACTTGGAAAATTCAAAGCAGTTCTAGAACCGGGTTTCCATTTTCTTGTTCCATTTTTTGATCGAGTTGCTTACCGTCATGAAATAAGAGAACAGGTTCTCGATATTCCTTCGCAAACGTGTATTACAAATGACAATATGCAGGTCGAAGTTGATGGGCTCGTTTACTTAAAAGTGATGGATACAAAAAAAGCAAGTTATGGCATCGGTGACTACAGAAACGCCTCAGTAAATTTAGCACAAACCACGATGAGGTCCGAAGTTGGTAAGTTGTCATTAAGTAAGATCTTTAGCGAAAGAGAAGCTCTCAATGATAAAATTGTCAAAGAAGTCGATATCGCTAGTGACCCGTGGGGAATAAAAGTACTACGTTACGAGATTAAAAATATATCCCCATCAAGCCACGTGCTTGCAACACTCGAAAAGCAGATGGAAGCGGAAAGAGAAAAAAGAGCAGAGATAACGTTGGCCACGGCAAAAAAAGAGAGCCAAATTCTTTTATCAGAGGGTGAAAGACAGGAGGCAATTAATATTTCAGAGGGCGAAAAACAAAGAAGAATCAATTTCGCGCTAGGACGAGCAAAAGAAATTGAGCTTCTAGCAACCGCAACTGCAGAGGGCTCTCAATTAGTTGCCGACTCTATTAATAAACCGGGGGGCAACCTTGCTGTAAAAATGCAGCTTCTAGAAAAATATATTGATGAGCTAGACCAAGTTCTTGGTAATGCCAAAGTTACTGTACTGCCCGAGGGCATGGCAAATATGAAGGCATTTTTTGAAGGCACTGAGAAACTCATTTCCCCTTTGAAAGCAAATCAGGGACAAACTCATTCTCACGATACTCACGGAGGAGTAAGAAATGGAAAAAATTAATTTAGTATTTTGGGGCATTCTATTTTGCGTTGTTGTCTTCAAATTTATTCAATCAATAAGACTAGTACCGACTAAAAAAGCATACATTGTTGAAAGACTAGGCAAGTACAATAAGACACTCTCTGCAGGTTTTCACGCCTTGGTTCCATTTATCGACAAGGTAACATTCATTCAAGATCTAAAAGAAACGACAATCGATGTACCTCCCCAAGATTGTTTCACAAAAGATGAGGTAAATGTTGAGGTAGATGGTGTTATTTACTTATCTGTCGTAGATCCAACTCGTGCAAGTTATGGAGTTACTAATTATGTTTTTGCCGCAATTGAGCTCGCTCAAACAACGACTAGGTCCGTCATTGGAACACTTGACTTAGATAAAACATTTGAAGAAAGAGATCTAATAAGCTCCAATGTCGTCACAGTACTTAATGCTGCAGGAGAATCATGGGGGATCAGGGTTCATCGTTATGAAATAAAAAATATTTCACCGCCACATACAGTTCAAGCCTCCATGGAAAAACAAGTTACAGCAGAAAGAGATCGTAGAGCGATACTTGCCACCAGCGAGGGTGACAAACAAGCTCGAATCAATAAATCAGAAGGGAAAAAAATGGAAGTAATCAACCTTTCTGAGGGGCAAATGCAAAAAAGAATCAATGAGGCTCAAGGTAAATACGAGGAAATATTAACCATCGCAAGGGCAACTGCTGAATCGATAGAAAAAATTGGAGGGGTTCTATCTAACCCCGGTGGTGAAGCTGCCTTCAACCTTAAACTTAAAGAACGCTATTTAAACAACTTGAATAAACTTGCAAAAAGTGATGTTGAAATAGTTGTACCTGGCTCAGTAAATCAATTTGATACATGGGTAAAAAACTTAGGGTTATCAGACTAAAACTAATTGGCACCTCTTCCATGAGGAGGTGCCACATTTTGAAGATACCTAGAAAAAAGTCTTGATGGGCTGAAATATAAACTTAACAAAACACTTACGACAACATTTATTAAAAATTGTTCATACGAAATATTATCAATATAAAAAGAAAAAAACCCCAACATCGTAATTAAATAAATCTGGACATAGATAAATAGCATTGCAATCGAAAACTTCATAACAACAGTCTCCCCTTTTCCTTTTATAAATGGCTTATTAGGGTTGTTTGCAAGGCCAATTTCACCATACCTTATTAAATAGTTATCAATATCTTTTTTTCCCTCAAGACACACTGATTCACTATCTAAAAGCTTATACTTAAAATAAAAAGCCAACAAAGACGGAATAACACCTAAGTACTGAACTGGAAAAGGAAGGGCCCCTGCCCTCTCTCCAAAAACATGGAAAATATCGACTAAAAGAAATCCTGCGATTCCCTTAAAAAGACATAGAGAAATAAGACCTAAATAAAATAAATTAGCTTGAGCAGGTGCTTTATAACTTTTAACTTCCATAATATAACTTCGATATTAACAGGAAAAAAAATTAGTGATATTAGTTTGTTGAACCTGGTAGTTATCCATGATTTAATTTAAATAAAATTATTTGATGGAGAACTCATGAAAGTCTGTATTTTTTTAATTTCAATCTTTAGTATCAAAACTTTTGGAGCGACAGTCCTCGAACCAACTCTTGGTTACTCGAGACTTGTAATGGCCAATAGTGGTGAAACAGATTTAATAATGAGTGGATTTGTCGTCGGAGGAAAGGTTGGTTTTCAAAAAGAAAATAGCACCTACGGACTCAGGGCATTATTTGCGCCTTCACTAGATGCTCAATTAGATCCAGTAGATGAAGCCGCACAAACAATTATTGATGCAATTGATATATCTTATTCACAAATAGGTCTTTTTTCACAATCATCAATTAATGAGTCTTTAAATTTTTTCTTTGGATTTGATTTTTCTTACAAAATTAAGCTCGAGGCATCTGGAGTAACTGACGAAAGTGATGCCTACAATCTCTACGCTGGTGCATCATTTAAAATAAGTGAAAACTTTCAGATAAATGGCGAGGTCGGCTATCTAATTCCAGAAGAATCTGAAGACAAGGCAGACCTTCCTTTGACGACTGTCATTTCTATAAGCTCACCTATTCCCTTTTAAGACTCTGTAAAAACAAAAACCACATTAATGGAAGAAATTTCACCTAACAAAAAAGAAAATATCCTAATTGTAAAATAAAAATAAGATAAATTACTAAAGGTGACGTTATGAAATTAAAAATTCTTTTATTATCATTTCTTATTTCTACCACTGTACGGGCTGGTTTAGTACTAGAGCCTGTAGTTGGTTACGGATCAATTGCACAAAATTCTTATAATACGGCTTTTGATGGTTACATGAATATTAGCATGACAGGGCTTAGCTTCGGCGGGAGAGTTGGCTATAAAAATAGTATCGTAACCTATGGTTTAAGAGGAATGTATTCTCCGTCTCTAGAAGTTGAGTTTTCAGCAGACTCATCATCTATAAGCGCAGCAACTATCAGAGACCAAAATAATATTGCAAATATTGCAGATTACTCACTACTTCAAATCGGGCCTTACTTAAAAATTCAATCAACAGATATGGTAAATGTATTTTTTGGAATTGATGTCAATTATGCTGTAGAAGTTTCTCTGAATGACACAACATCGGAGTCGGATGCTACAAATGTTTACGTCGGGGTCGGAATCAACCCAATAAGTAAGTTAAGTTTAAATTTTGAGTTAGGCTACGTAATTCCTGAGGATGTGGTCGCTGACCCAGATCCAACGGTATCTGCAATGTTATCTGCCAGTGTTCCAATTGAATTTTAATTAGCTTTTACATCTGAGGGCAACACCTGAGAAAGTAGCGGTTGAAGTCGTTGAACCATATTGACCTCCGGTGCTGCCCATTTGATGATTTTTGATCATAACATGGGTTGCCCCTTTTTTTGCCGCTTTATTTCTAATATCGTTTGATGCAAACTCCATTAATTTCTCGTCCGATATCCAGCCTCCACCAAACTGTCCTCCACCTTTACCAAAAACAGGGCCAAGGTTTCTACATTTACCAGCTGGTTTTTCATAGACCACCTCAACGGACTGCCCCTCATTATCTAGTTCAGCAGTTGAACAAGAAATGAATGTAGCGCTTATTAAGCCTAGTAAAATTAGTGTGCTCGATTTCATGAAGCCTCCA
>MDTG01103946.1_pt1 | contig 17553 bp, 16 predicted proteins | sample 811421 | NCBI WGS metagenome assembly MDTG01 (sample SAMN05326645, study PRJNA326480) | marine metagenome | isolation source: seawater | place: Pacific Ocean: South East | collected 2011
CGACATCAAGCCCGCCGCGCGGCAAATGCTGGAGGACATCGGCCACCCCTTCGCCGATGGCGAGCCGCATTACGATGTGACCTTCGAGAACGTGCAGGCGGGGCTGCGTACCGACTACCTCTTCCGCCTGGCCGGACATCATTCGGGCTTCGTGATCGGCACGGGCGATCTATCGGAACTGGCGCTTGGCTGGTGCACCTATGGCGTCGGCGACCAGATGAGCCACTACGCCGTCAATTCCGGCGTGCCCAAGACGCTGATCCAGTACCTGATCCGCTGGACCGTGAGCAGCCGGCAGTTCGATCCCGGCAGCGACGAGGTGCTGGAAGCCGTGCTGAACACCGAGATCAGCCCCGAGCTCGTGCCTGCCGACTCGACCGGCGAGATCCAGAGCACGCAAAGCATCATCGGCCCTTACGAGCTGAACGATTTCTTCCTGCACCACACGATCCGCTACGGACAATCGCCCAGCCACATCGCGTTCCTGTGCTGGCACGCGTGGCGCGACAGGGACGAGGGGCTGTGGCCGCACGCCTTCCCGCCGGAACTGAAGAACGAATACGACCTGCCCACCATCCGCAAGTGGCTGGAAAACTTCGCCCGCCGGTTCTTCCAGTATAGCCAGTTCAAGCGCAGCGCCCTGCCCAACGGGCCGAAGGTCAGCGCAGGCGGCGCGTTGTCACCGCGCGGCGACTGGCGCGCGCCCAGCGATGCCGTGGCCGACGTCTGGCTGGCAGACCTGCGCGACAACTTGCCCGACTGACCTGTGCAGGTCGCCGTTTGACGGGCCTGCCCGCGACACGTAGACTACTGCAAGTGTGGAGGTTTGCCGGATAATCCGGCCCATGCCTTAGGCAACTGCGGGGGCAGTCGACATGAAAAAGCTCATTCGCATCGCAGGTATCGTTCTCGCGCCCTTCGTGCTGGCTTCCCTCGCCGCGCCGGCGAGTGCCCAGTTCGGCGGGATTGGCCGCGTCATCAACGATGCGCGCAACGCTGCGGAAAACCAGGACGAGGACGAGGACGAGCCGCAGACGCAGGAAGAGTGCGAGCAGGACTCCAGCCCCTCGGTCGGGCGGGCCGTGCTCGGCGGAATACTTGGGCGGGCGAGCCGTGATGTGGCCAACCGGGCGGGCGTTTCGTCCTTCCTGCCGGTGGCGGAGTTTTCCGACCAGTTAACCGGCGCCATCGCCTGCCGCCTCGATCCGGAAGAGCAGCGCCAGGCCGCGGAAGCGACAATGGCGGCAACGCGCGGCACCGACGATGGCAGCGGTGCGGAGGTCGGAGCGACATCGGCGTGGGTATCGGAAACGCGCGAGGGCGTCTCGGGCCGTTCCACCGTCACGTCCCGCGATGATCGTCCGGGGCAAGGCCTTGACTGCATCGTCGTATCCGACGTGATTATCGTTTCGGGCGAAGAGACCCGCGCCGACAAGCGCATGTGTCGCCGTCCGCCATCCCCGCGCTACGCCATCGCCGCATGAGGCGGCTTTCCCGTACATTGCTTGCCATCGGCGCGCTGGTCTCGCTCTCAGCGCAAGGCGCGGCGCAATCGGCGATGGACCCGGCCAATCCCACCTGCCCGGCCGAGCCGGACTGGGGCCCAGCCGAACGCATGCAATTGTCCACCCGCGAGGGCGAGGACATGAACGTGCTGGTGGCCGAGGGAATGGTGGACACGGGTTTTCCCCATCGGCTGCGCGAAGCCATCGAGGCCGATCCGATGATCGGCGAAATCTGGATAAAGTCTCGCGGGGGAGACGCGCGCGCGGGCAACGAGGCGGGCCGCATCATCCGCTCCTACCCCGGAATGGTAACGCGCATTCCCAGCGGCTGGGCCTGCTTCTCCGCCTGCAATTTCGTGTTCATGGGCGGCAGTATCCGTCACGTGGACCCCGGTGGCATCTTCATGGTGCACATGTTCACCCACACGGGCGACCGCTCTGTCATCAACGAGAGCGTGCTGGACGGCACAGAGGCGACCACGGAGCTTATCGGCGCGATCGAGCAAAGCTCCGCCCTGCTGGCGAGCGAAGACAACGACTTCCTGATCCGCATGGGCATCAGCCGCCTGTTGCTGACCGAGGTCATGTACCAGGTGCAGGCGGTCGGCACCGATGCCGATCCCAGCACCCGCTACTGCCTGAGCGATGATGAAGTGCTGGAATACAACGTGATGAACGTGGGCGGCTGAGAGGAGCCGGCTGAGATCAGGCCTACTCGCCGGGACTTAGTCGCAGGACCACGCCTTCCCCTTGGTCCGTCAGCAGGTAGATGCTGCCATCGGGCGCCTGCTGCACGTCGCGCCAGCGCTGGCCCATCTCCTGCAGCAGACGCTCCGGCTCTCCGATCGGCATGCCCGTGTTATCGGTGTCGTAGCGCAAGAGACCTTGCGTGAAGCTGGCCAGGAGCATGTCGCCCAGCCAGTCTTCCAGCAGATCGCCGGTATAGAACATCAGGTTTCCGGGATTGAAGCTTGGCGGACCGTAGACCAGCACGGGGTCGATCATGCCGGGAACGTTGCGGAGACCTTCCGCCTGCTGCCCGTTGTAATGCATCCCCTGTGTAACCGGCATCCAGCCGTAGTTACCACCGCGCAGGATGCGATTGACTTCGTCCCCGCCGCGCGGGCCGAATTCGCTCTCCCACAGCTCACCCGTGAGACTGTTGTAGGCGAGACCAAGCGGGTTACGGTGGCCGGTGGACCACGTCAGCGGCTCGTGCCCCTCGATGCCGACCCAGGGATTGCCCGGCGGCACTTCGCCCTCGTCGGTCATGCGGAAGATCTTGCCGTAGTGGGATGCCGGGTCCTGCACCTGTTCTCCCCAGTTGCGGTCACCGCTGGTGACGAACAGGTATCCGTCCGGATCGAACAGCAGCCGACCGCCGTAGGAACCGAAGGCCGGTCCCTGTCCGCAGCACCGCTCCGGCAACGGCTGCGCACCGTACCAGGTATCCGCCACGAAGATGTCTTCCACATCGGTCAGTTCATGCGCACCGGGGGCCCATCGCCCACGCATCACGGCAAGGGTGGAAACTTGCTCGTCATCCGGATCGACCTTGGAATAGGCCATGTAAACCAACCGGTTATCGGCGAAATCGGGGTGCAGCGCAATGCCTTTCAGCCCGGCGATGCCGAGCGTGTACATGGCGGGAAGCCCTGCGATCGGCTGCGGATCGAGCGTGCCGTCGGCATCGATATGGCGCAGCCGTCCGACGCGTTCGGTCACCAGCATTCCGCCTTCCGGCAGGAAAGCCATTCCCCAGGGTCGTTCGAGTTCGGCGACGAGTTCAAGGTGGATGGGACCGTGCTCGGTATGAAAATCCCACGGTCCGGAGCCGAGGTCCGCGCCCTGGAACATCGGCCTTGCGGGGGCGGGCTCATCCTGGGCCGATGCCGTTCCCGTCGCCAATGCCAATGCCGCGACACCTGCTGTGAAGCCAAAGCGCCAGATCATTTTCCTCTCCCCAAACCAAAAGCCCGGTTGTGTCGCCGTGGCCCGTCACTATCGTAGGGTCATGACGACCCCTTTCGCATTGACTTTGTCCATTTTTCGATGACACGCAAGTCCGTCCTCGTCACTGGCGGCGCAAAACGTGTGGGTGCCGCGATGTGTCGGTGCTTTGCCGGGGCGGGCTGGCACGTTATCGTTCACTGCAACACCTCGCGCGATGCGGCGGACAAGCTGGCGGCAGAACTGGAGAGCGCGGAGGTGGTGCAGTGCGACCTCGTCGATCTCGACGCTGCGACGACGATGGTGCGTAACCTGGCGGAAAAGCAGGAAGACTGGCGCTGCCTCATCAATTCGGCATCTATTTTCGAACCCGACGATGTCGACGCACTCGATATCGAGACGAACCGCAAGGCGATGCGTATCAACGCGGCCTCCCCCGCCCTGCTGGCGCAGGCCTATTTCGCCAACGCGCGCAGCCATGACGGGCGCCGCGTGATACAAGTGACGGACCAGAAGCTGGCCAACCTCAACCCCGATTTCTTCAGCTACACGATGAGCAAGTCCGCCGCCGACATTGCCGCGCGGATGATGGCGATGGTGCACGATGGGCGCGACAGGGTGTACACGCTGGCCCCCGGAGCTATCCTGCCAAGCCACGACCAGAGCAGCGAGGAAGCCCAGCGCTCTCACCGGCTGAACCTGCTGGAACGGCATACCGCTGCTAGCGAAGTGGCCGATGCCGCGCTGTTCCTGGCGGAGGGTCCGCTGGCCAGCGGGCAGGCGATCTACGTCGATTCGGGCCAGCACCTGCTCAACCAGCCGCGAGACGTGATATACCTTGAACGCGAAGGGAACGGGGAATGACGAAACCGAAGAAACGCCACGCCCTGTCCACGCGGCTGTGGCACTGGATCAACGTTGTCAGCGTGATCGTGCTGTTCATGAGCGGGCTCAACATCTCGAACGCCCACCGCCGCCTCTACTGGGGCGATTCCGGTTTCGCACCGGAACAGGCGTGGCTGGAAGTGCCCCGCTTCCCCGGTTGGGCGACAATTCCCGATTACTACAGCCTGGCCGCAGCGCGTGACTGGCACGTGGTGTTCAGCCTCGTATTCGGCTTCTCGCTGCTCGCCTTCCTTGTGCTGGCCCTCATCAACGGCCACCTGAAGCGCGATATTTTCGCCCGTGCGAAAGAGTGGAAACCTTCCAACATCTGGCGCGACATTCGCGAGCACCTGAAATTCAATTTCGACCACGGCGAGGGCAAGTACAACATCCTGCAGAAAATCGCCTACGCCAGCGTGATCCTGGTGCTGATCCCGCTGATGATCTTCACCGGCATGGTGATGAGCCCCGGCATGGAAGCCGTCTGGCCGTGGCTGACCGAGGTATTCGGCGGCAGGCAAAGCGCGCGTTCTCTGCACTTCCTTGCCGCCTGGGGCCTGTTTGCCTTCTTCGTGGTGCATGTGCTGCTGGTGCTGGCGTCCGGTCCGATCAGGCAGATCAGGGACATGATTACCGGGGGGAAAGAGCCATGAAGCGTCGCAATTTCCTGGTCGCGGGCCTTGGTGCCTTCTTTGCCGGGTGCAACGAAATCGGCAAGTCGGACTGGTTCGGCAAGGTAGTGGACGGCGCGCAGGGCTGGCACCGCGGGCTTCACCGCGCGCTGGGCGGCGGTCGCATTCCCATGGCGCCGGAATATACCCGCGCCGACCTCTCTCCATACTTTCGCGGCAACGGCAGCCTCACCGTCGATACCGATGTCTACCGTGCTGCGGAGGCAGAAGGCTTTGCCAACTGGCGACTGGCCGTAGGCGGGCTGGTGGATAATCTCGGCGAATTGTCGATGGACGACATCCGCGCCCTTCCCCAGCGCACGCAGATCACCCGCCACGACTGTGTGGAAGGCTGGAGCGCGATCGGCGAATGGACCGGCCCGCAACTCTCGCAGATCCTCGATGCGGCAGGCGTGCAGCCGGAGGCGAATTTCATCGTCTTCCGCTGCGCCGATAATCTCAACGGCGCGGACTATTACGAAAGCTGCGACATGGACGATGCCTTCCACCCGCAGACCATCATCGCGCACGAATTGAACGGCGAACCCCTTCCCGTGCGCAACGGCGCGCCGCTGCGCCTGCGGATCGAGCGCCAGCTCGGGTACAAGCACGCCAAGTACCTCACCGGCATCGAAGCGGTCGCCAGCCTCGACGATATCGGGGGCGGCAGCGGCGGTTACTGGGAAGATCGCGGCTACCAGTGGTATGCCGGTATCTGATCGGACAGGGCCCCGACCGCGCTTAGCGGCGCATATCCTTGCGCAGAATTGACAGGCGGCCAATCGGTCCGCAAACCTTGCCGGACCAAATCAATGACCGGGGGACGCGGGCTCTATGTGGCTGCTCGACAAGATGCTGAAAAAACTGATCCGGGCGGGCAAGCTCGTGATCACCGACTACGACGGCAAGGTTTACGAATACGGCCCCGGTGGCAACGTAAACGGCGAATATGGCGAGCCGATCAGGGTGCGCCTCACCGACAAGAAGGCGAGCAGCCACATCGCCCGCTATCCCCAGGTCGGCGCAGGCGAGGCCTACATGTGGGGCTGGCTGGAGGTGGAGGAGCCGCACGATATTCGTGACATGGTGCTCTACGTCACCAGCCAGGCCAAGGCGCACGGCGACAAGGCGCTGCAACCGCAGGGCACGCTGAAACGGCTGGCGCAGAAGACCGCGGCGAAGATCGACAGTGTCAACCTGAAGACCAAGGCGCGCAAGAACGCCGAGCACACATACAACCTGACGCGGCGGCTGTACGAGCTGTTCCTCGACGAGGATCGGCAGTACACCATGGGCTACTACCGCGACACGTCGAACTCTCTGGAGAAGGCGCAGCTCGACAAGAAGGCGCACATCGCCGCAAAGATGTACATGCAGCAGGCGCGCGAAATGGATCGCCCCTTGCGCGTGCTCGATATCGGCTGCGGCTGGGGCGGCCTCGCGCTCTACCTCAACAAGCATTACGGCGCGGAAGTGCTGGGCGTGGCCCTCGCACCGGACCAGATCGCCTTCTGCAAGGAGCGGGCGAAGGAAGCGGGCGTTTCCGACAAGGTGAAGTTCGCACTGATGGACTACCGCGACGTCGAAGGCACGTTCGACCGGATCAGTTCGGTCGGCCTGCTGGAGCATGTCGGCACCCCGCATTACCCGCAGTTCATGAAGAAAACGCACGAACTGCTCGCGCCCAAGGGCGTGATGTTCAGCCACTGTTGCGGCCGTGCGGGCCCTCCCGGCTTTACCGACGCCTGGACTCGCAAGTACATCTTCCCCGGTGGCTATATCCCCGCCCTGTCCGAACTCGTGACCGAAAGCGAGAAGGCCGGCTGGCAGATCATGGACGTGGAGGCCATGCGCTTCCACTACAGTCACACGCTGGAGGAATGGTACAATCGCACCACCATGCACCGCGAGGAACTGGTCGAACTCTACGACGAGGAATTCTTCCGCATGTGGCAGTTCTACCTTGCGGGCGCGGAGCAGAGCTTCCGCCACGGCACGCTGGTGAACTGGCAGATCCAGTACGTGAAGGAGCGTGACGCGATCCCGATGACGGGCGACTATGTCTACGAGGAAAGCGCCCGCCTGCGCAGCCTCGAAGAACCGCCGCGCTGGCATCTCGATCCGGCGCTGAAGGAAGCTGCTGAATAGAGCGGAGAGGGACAGGATGAGCCAGACCCTGATCGACCGGCTGATCGGCAAGGCCATCACGCATGGTACGCTGAAGCTCACCCTGCACGACGGGCGGACGTCCACCTACGGCACGCCGCATCCGGACTACCCGGACGTGGAAATCCGCCTGGCAGACGGCAAGGTAATCCGCGACATTGCGCTCGATACCAAGCTGGGCGTGGGCGAGGCCTACATGGATGGCCGCATCATCATCGAGCGCGGCGGGATCATGGAGCTGATCGAACTCGCGCGCCGCAATGCCCCCTGGGAGGCGAAGGGCGGCTTCGGCCGGATGGCGCCGCATCGCAAGCTCCTGAAACGGCTCGCCTATATCAAGGACAGCGTGAACAACCCCTTCAAATCGAAGGATAATGTTTCGCATCACTACGATATCGGCAACGATCTCTACAAGTTGATGCTTGATGAAGAGCACATGCAGTATTCGTGCGCATATTGGCCGCGAGACGGCATGACGCTGGGCGAGGCGCAGGAGGCGAAGCTTGCCCATATCGCCGCCAAGCTGATGTTGGAGCCGGGCAATCATGTACTCGATATCGGGTGCGGCTGGGGTGGCATGGCGATCTTTCTTGCCAGCCGTGCCGACGTGAAAGTCACGGGCATTACGCTAAGCGAAGAGCAGCTCGCCCTCGCCCGCGAACGCGCCGAAGCCGCGGGCGTCTCGGACCGCGTGGCCTTCGAACTGGTGGATTACCGCGACCTTGCCACGCGCGGAGAGACTTATGATCGCATCGTTTCCGTCGGCATGTTCGAGCACGTCGGCGTGCCGCAGTACGAGACCTTCTATCGCGACTGCGGGAAGATGCTGAGCGGCGACGGGGTGATGCTGCTCCATACCATCGGCCGCTTCGGCAGCCCTGTGGCGGCGGAGGCATTCACGCGCAAGTACATCTTCCCCGGCGGCTACATCCCCTCGCTCAGCCAGATGATGGAAGCGAGCCAGAAGGTCCGCCTGATGACAACCGACGTGGAAGTGCTGCGCGTGCATTACGCCAAGACGCTGCGCGAATGGTATGCCCGCTGCATGGAGCACCGCGATGAGATCGTCGCCATGTTCGACGAGCGGTTCTTCCGCATGTGGACCTTCTACCTTGCCGCCGCGACGTCCACTTTCGAATGGGGCGGCCTGTGCAACTTCCAGGTGCAGTACAGCCGCAATCGCTATGCCCTGCCGCTGACGCGCGATTACATGGAACAAGCAGAGCGCAAGCTGCTTTCCAGCTAGGTCTTGACCGCAACAAGTCCCCTCACCCGGCGCGCGGTGTTCGCGCAGGCCTGGCCGATCATGCTCGGGCAGGCATCGGTGCCGCTCGTCGGAATCGTCGATACCGCCGTGATCGGACGCACCGGCGATGCGACCGCGCTCGCCGGCGTAGCGCTGGGCGCGACGATCATCACGCTGGTGTTCTGGACCTTCGGGTTCCTGCGCATGGGCATGACCGGGCTGACCGCGCAGGCGCACGGCTCGGGCGACAGGGCGGAAGTGGACGCGCTGCTGCTACGCGCTCTTGCCCTCGGGCTGGGTCTCGGCTTCGTCCTGCTGGCGATCAGCTGGCCGATCCGTGAGGCGGCGCTGGCAATCATGTCCGGCACGCCTGCCGTAGACGATGAGGCCGGCGGTTACATGCAGGGCCGCTTTCTCGGCGCGCCTGCGGCCCTGGCCGTCTATGCCATCAACGGTTGGCTGCTGGGCCTTGGGCGCACGAGGGAAGCGCTGGCGCTTCAGATCGCCATGAACGTGGCCAACATCGGCCTCGATATTGGGTTCGTCTGGGGCATGGGCCTGGGTGCCTACGGGGTCGGGCTCGGCACGGCCTGCGCGGAAGGGATCGCGCTGCTATTCGGCTTGCTGATCGTGGGCCGCGTGGCGGGAGCCAACGTCTTCGCGCTGGTCTCGCGCACGCCGCGCTCGCTGCTCACCGACCGTGCGCGGCTGGGAAAGCTGTTCGCCGTGAACCGCGACATCATGATCCGCACGGTCGCGCTGCTTATCCTCTTCACGTGGTTCGCCAATGCCGGCGCGCGCCTTGGCGCAGCCACGCTTGCGGCCAACCACGTGCTCCTCCAGTTCGTCAGCTTCGCGGCCTTCATCCTTGATGCCTTCGCCTTTACCGCAGAAGAGCGCGTCGGCAGCGCCTACGGCAAAGGAGACCGCGACCGCTTCATGCGCGCAATCCGGCTCACAGGCGAGTTCTCGCTGCTGAGCGGCGCCTTGCTGGCGCTGGCGTTCTTCATTCTGGGCGGACCGTTGATCGATTTCCTCACCACGGACGCCGAGGTGCGCGAAGTGGCCCGCGCGTACCTGCCCTTTGCCGCGCTGATCCCGCTGATCGGAATGCCGAGCTACATGATGGACGGCGTGTTCATCGGCACCACGCGCGGACGGGCGCTGCGGAATGCGGGGGGCGCCGCTACGACCCTATACATTGCGCTGGACCTGCTGCTGCGTCCCTACGACAACACCGGCGCCTGGATCGCCATGACGGCCAGCTATCTCTTGCGCGCAGGCGGCCTCGCACTGTATTTCCCCGCCCTGCTCAAGGACATCCGCCAGACAAGGGCTCCGAAATCCGCATGATCCCCCAGGTGCTTTCACGCTTTACTGCCCGCATGGTCGCCGCCGTGCTGCTGGCCGTCGCCGCCGTGGGTCTTGCCACTCCGGCACAGGCCGACGTGCAGGTCTCGTTCCATTCTTTCAACGGTTCGGTCCTCTGGGGTCGCTATCCACACACCTTCGTGGTGCTGAAGGGCGAGCTGGACGACGGCACGAAGGTCGATGCCAATTACGGCTTCTCCGCCCGCTACACCTCGCAGGCGATCTCCTCCGGCCCCGCCGAACACATGATCATGACCGAGACCGAGCGGACCATTGCCGCCACCAACCGCCATTTCACGGTGACGGTGAGCGACCGGGAATACCGTCGCCTGCTTGCCACCGTTCTCGCCTGGCGTGACTATCCCGGCGACTACTACGACCTCGACGAGAACAACTGCATCCACTTCGTGGCCGCCCTTGCCCGGGTTGTCGGGCTGGAGGCGGACGTGCCGGAAGACTACCTGCGCCGTCCGAAGGCATGGCTGAACTACATCAGCCGCAAGAACCCTCAATTGGGTGCCAGAGAGATTCCCTAGTTTGCCGTAAGCGAAATGCGCTGCTAACCGCCGCCGCGCAAATTGTGTGAACGGGATTCGGCCATGTCTGAAATTAAACGCGTCGTGCTCGCCTACTCCGGCGGCCTCGATACCAGTGTCATCGCCAAGTGGCTCGAGAGCGAGCGCGGCCTCGAAGTCGTGACCTTTACCGCCGATCTCGGCCAGGGCGAGGAAATCGAGCCTGCCCGCGCCAAGGCCCGTGCCATGGGCATCCCCGACAAGCACATCTTCATCGAGGACGTGCGCGAGGAGTTCGTTCGCGACTATGTCTTCCCGATGATGCGCGCCAACGCCCGCTACGAAGGCGACTACCTGCTCGGCACCTCCATCGCGCGCCCTCTGATCTCCAAGCGCCTCGTTGAGATCGCGCACAAGACCGGCGCCGATGCCATCGCTCACGGCGCCACCGGCAAGGGCAACGACCAGGTGCGTTTCGAGCTGTCGGCCTACGCGCTCGATCCCAACATCAAGGTGATTGCCCCCTGGCGCGAGTGGGACCTCAACAGCCGCACCGCGCTGATCGCCTGGGCGGAAGCGCACCAGATCGCAGTGCCGAAGGACAAGCGCGGCGAAAGCCCCTTCTCCACCGACGCGAACCTCCTGCACACCTCGTCCGAAGGCAAGGTGCTGGAAGACCCGTGGGAAGAGACACCCGACTACGTCTATTCGCGCACGGATCACCCGGAAGACGCGCCCGATACGCCCGAATACATCACCATCGATTTCGAGAAGGGCGACGGCGTTGCCCTCAATGGCGAGGCAATGAGCCCGGCCACCCTGCTTGCTGCGCTCAACAACCTTGGCCGCAAGCACGGGATCGGCCGCCTCGACCTTGTCGAGAATCGCTTCGTGGGCATGAAGTCGCGCGGCATGTACGAGACACCCGGCGGCGAGATCTATGCCCGCGCCCACCGCGGGATCGAGCAGATCACCCTTGATCGCGGCGCCGCGCACCTCAAGGACGAGCTGATGCCGAAGTATGCAGAGCTCATCTACAACGGCTTCTGGTTCAGCCCGGAGCGCGAGATGCTGCAGGCCGCGATCGACCTCAGCCAGGAGAAGGTGAACGGCACCGTCCGCCTGAAGCTCTACAAGGGTCTTGCCAGCGTCGTGGGCCGCAAGTCGCCCAATTCGCTCTACTCGGAGGCGCACGTCACCTTCGAGGACGATGCCGGTGCCTACGACCAGGCCGACGCTGCTGGCTTCATCAAACTGAACGCGCTGCGCCTGCGCCTGCTGGCCCAGCGGGACCGCTAGGCCAGCGAAAACGTGACTTTCCTGCTGCAATAGCGAGAAAGTTTCACGATCTACGCCGAGCCGTTGACTTATCCACCCTTGTCCACTGGCATTTCGCCAAGAAGTGGATAAGTCGACGCTCGCGCCCTTGCCCGACTCGGCCCTCCGGCGCATTCTCAATCCATCGAGAGCGAAGACGGATCGCCCCCCTGGATCGCCTGCCGAGACAGGAAGACGGAAACCGAACCGATCTCGACGCGATGACAGCATCATTGCGGAGTAGGAAAGGGAAAACGGAGCCTTCGGGCGACACCATCCCGGACTGTTGAGACCGCGAAGATCTATCATCGGACAGCCGGAGCGATGAACCCCGGTGTCGATGGATCGAGGCGCAGCTTGCTGCAACACGAACCGCTCGAGACACCAGTGTAACAGCCCCGGTTGCGGACAGGCAGCCAGACCTGTCGGGACCGGCCTCAGGCCCCCTGACTTGTCAAGGCACCGGTCCGGCACCGGCGCGAGCGCCGGGCGACATATCCCGATGGCCAAACCCGAAAGGGGGCGGAACAGACGGAGACACGCCAGGCGATAAGCGTTCCTTCAAGGAACCCACCGCCGGTGAGAGTGGGGTCGGTAGCAATACCGACCCCATTTTTCGTTCCGGGACAGCCCGCGTTCCCTACAGCCACTTCGGTTCGTCGCATTTTCGCCTCATTTCGCGACGGATCGCCCCGACCGCACGGCCATTCCCCGCTCCCGGACTCGGTGGCGTAACCCCCTTGCGGTATGTCTCCCTGCCATGGACGGGACGAATCCCCATCGCGCTTTCGGGCGCTGGCTGGCACCGATTGCCGCGCTTGCCCTGCTGGGCGGAGGAGGCATCGGCCTTGCGCAGGACGCCCCTGCGACCGCGCCGTTGAGCGCCGATTTCGCGCCTGTCGCCAAGCCGGACCAGCCTGCATTCCAGCCCAGTGAGGAAGCGCAGTTCGAGACCGCTTTCGCCCGGTTCGAGACGCCGTCAGAGCCTTCCCTGCCCGATCACGCGGTGGACATCACCACCATCGAGCCTGCCGAGCCCGCAGCCACCCCCATCGGCCCCGGCATCGCCAGCTACTACGGCCGCCGCTTCCATGGCCGGCCCACGGCCAGCGGCGAGGCGTTCGACATGCATGACTTCACCGCCGCCCACAAGACGCTGCCCTTCGGCAGCCACGTGCGGGTGACGAACACGCGCAACGGTGCCTCCGTCATCGTGCGCGTCAACGATCGCGGGCCGTTCGTGCGGGGCCGCGATATCGACCTGTCGCGCGCCGCGGCAGAGGAGATCGGCATCGTGCGCGCCGGCCATGGCCGGGTGGAGCTGGAACTGCTCGACAGCTGAGCACCTAGTCCTCCGCCGCGCTCACCTCTTCCGGGCGCGCCAGCCACCAGTCGTCCTCCCCGGCCTCGTAAGCGCAGAGCCGCTCCGGTTCCGCCCAGCGCCATTCCGTGTCCGACATACCGCTCTGCTCCTGCGCGCCGAGAGGGAGCGCGGCCTGCATCGCGACGAGGCGCTGCTCCAGCGGCACCGGCGGCGTGTCCGGCGCGCCCTCGTCGGCGGCGAATGTGGAACACATGGAACACTGTCCTGAAGCAATTTTCCCCTGTGCCTTTGGGCCCTCCCCCTCGCCCCCTTCCAGCGCCTCCACCGCCTCGTCGAAGTCCTCCTCCACCATCAGCGGCGCGTGGCAATCGTCGCACACCTCCCGCTCCTCCGCCCGCTTGTCGAGCCGCGCCAGGTGGGCGAGCAGCAGGCGGTCGGAATAGCGGGTGCGCGTGGCGACCTCCTCTCCGTGGTAGAAGACCTTTTCCTCCACCCCGTTCAGCGCGCGGTCGGCCAGCACCTGCTCGGCATGGTCGCGCGCCAGGATCAGCGCCGCATCCCAGCACTGGCGGAACGGCCACGAGGCCCGCCGCGCGCGATAGGCCGTCTGCGGAGAGACCTGCACCGCCCGGCACGCGAGCCGCACATTGCCGTGGGCGGCCAGAGCCTTGCAGAACGCAGCCTGCCTGCGCGGGGTTAGCAGCGGCACGGGGCCGGAGCGGGACTGGGAGCGGGATTCCCGCGCCCGCTCATCCTGAGCCTGTGTGGCTTCGCCACAGCTTCGCTTCCGAAGGACGTCCTCCCCTTCCTGCCGCAGCCGCAAGTCCTCCGCCGTGCACGGCAACCCCTCCACCATGGTGACAGGCTCGCGCGCCTCCTTCTCCGGCGCCCACCCGCGCCCCGCGGCAGAGCGCATCACATAGCCCCGCGCGGCCTCCCCGTCCGGCGCAGGGGCTTGCGGACGTGCGGGAGCGTTCGGGAGAGTGCTTGCGGGACTGGCCGCGCGTTCGACAGGATTGCCGCCACAGGGCCGGTGCCAGCAGGCATCCGTGGGCGAGGGAATTTCGCCCGGAGCTAGATTGGGCGCAAGGTTGTGCGCGAGGTCAGACAGGTGATCGGGAATGTCGCCCGGTATATCCTTGGGAAGGGTGAACCGGTCGATGGGCGTGTGGCGAGACATGGGCAGCTCCGTACGTTGTCAGGTAAACCACGAGAGGGAGCCACAGCCCCGCGCCAGTAGGAAAGCGCCTTTCCCCTTCCCCGATACACCCTGCCCGCCACCCCGCCGCACTTAGGAAAAAGCAAGACGCGGCCCATGCGCGAGGCTGGCGCGTTCCCGTTCCACCACCCTTGCGATAACCGGACGGACCCCCGCCATGTTCACCCAGCTAAACCCGCCGCTGCCCGTATTCATCGTCGACCGCGGCAAGGGCCTCGCCATGGGCGTGATCGACTACGGCCCCGAACACCACCTGATCTGGGTGACGGCGCTGGATGAAAACGGCGAAATCTGGTGCGCGCCCAACCCGAAAGTGCGGATGCAGGGGAACTGGACGATGGGGCGGGAGATGGAAGTCACCCGTCCCCTAGCCTGAGAGATATTCAAGGACTGAAGCTACCGCTGCATTCCGCATCCGCCGAGCCCTTACATCGCCAACCCACTTAGCAAGTTTTAAGTCGGCTTCTGACGCTTCAAGTACTTGCCCAACCGTCGTCAGCTCAAGTTCACGGAGCTTATCTTTTTGCCAGTCAGTTAAATCGAGTACAGAGATGTCCTTTGACAAATGAGGAGCGAGAGCAAACCCATCTTCATCATCAATCGTTTCAAGATCAATGTCCGCTATTGGTTCAAATACTGGGTGATTTGAACCGTACTCTGTCATGCGCTTTATCGAGAGCGATTTAGCAATCTCAAATGAAGTGCGTGTCGGCGTCGTTTCAAGTGCGAAAAGGCAGCCTAAATTGACGAAGTATCTTCGCCCCACCTCGCTTCTAGTTGCTCTGATACCGGATTCACCCTCTTTGACTATTCCAGTATAAGATAATATTCGAAGAGCTTCTTTGACCGTCTCGGGCGCATTTCTGTGCACCCAGAAATAGGCGCTTGTATCACGGCCGGCACTGAGAGCTAAATCGTTGCGGGTCTTTATGGCTGGAAGCACCGACTCCTCAACGAATAGTCGGCCCCAATCGATAATTTCTTTATGGCCCACGTATTTGTCAGCAAGATCAGTGTGCTCGGCCCAAATATTCGAACGATAAAACTTGCGAATAGCCTCATTGACCTCACCAGATGCGACTTTCGGAGCTTCCGCAAGTGTCTTGAGAAGGAGGCGAGGATTTCCTGAAGCAGCATACGCGAGAATGGCGAAATTCTGACCGTTCCGGAGAACATTCTTCAGCGTGTTTGCATCCGCTTGCTTCTCAACCATTTCACGCATGTGATCGACATAACCTGCGTCCATCACATCCCGGTCAATTTCGACAATTGAAGCATCATGAGTCGGTTGAAACGTTTCGCCATAACTAGTCACGCCGGGATAGACCGCGGCTTTACAGACCAAGCAGTGGCTGCGTAGGTCGCGAAAGAGCGTAAAAAATTGACGCTGCTGCTCAGGCAGAAAAATATGCGCAGCCTCATCGATAAGGAAGACGAATCTCTTTATCTCTAAATCTTCAGATAAATCTTCAAACGCTTCGCGGAAATCTTCAGTTGTTGGAAGTTCGTCACCCGATACCTCAATTTCTGGCGAGCGGTAAGATGCTTCGTACTGTTCAGCTATTTCTTCAATGCGGGTCTTCTCGATTTTTGCACCGATGTCAGATCCTGCAATTAGTTTAACACTGCGCGGGAGTGCTCCTAGAAGTCCCCTCTTTTCCAAAGCGCGAATTGCCGCCGAACAGAGTCTTGCCAGCATCCATCTTTGGAACCTTTCTGGATCGCTGCTTCGGATAAGTGAACTTCGGACAAAGCTAACATATACCGGGAACACGCGATCTTTTTCGAAGTCTTGGAAGAGTTCTTGCTCTGCAATACGCAGAAGAAATGATTTACCAACACCTCGACTCCCAACCATTACTGTTGGAGCCCTCGACTTGAGCGAATCGATGATAGAACGGTCTCGATCTGTCTCGGCAAAATACTTCGTTACGTCCTTCGGAGCGATGTCTTCGGTGCGATAGAAAAAATCAGTCACGTCACTCACCTTCGAAGCAGACCCGGATCTGCTCTTCATGCCATAGATTATCGGTTGCCAACTCTTCCAACACTTCGCGACTTTTGCCCTTCGAACTCTCCACATATCGAGCAAGGAAGAGAAAGACGGTCACTAATCTTATGCTCTCAACAGCTTCCGCCCATTGATTCAGGACGTCAGTCCGAAATTCCAATTCGCCCTCCAATGCTCGCGTTCTGGTGGGGTTGCCATGCACAAATTCCGAACACTCACGGTAAGTCGCAATCGTAAGCCCTCGAAATTGCGGACCAAGGTCGCCCAAAAATGGATGGAAAGCGCTGATGAAAGACTTTGAAAATATACCGTTCTCAGCATCCTTGAGAGCCGTCCAATTAAGGTCGCGGTTGGCGTTCTCCCATTGTCGCAACTGCAATTCGTGGCCCGAAAAATGTATCGCTGAGGCCAGCAGTTCCAATGTCAGGCGTAAACTGCCGAAAGCGTGCCTGTATTGTCCAATCAACACCGACGACAACGCAAATTGATACTCATGGCCTGCTGACGAGACACATGCAGCTTCGGGGCGACCATCCACGACCGCCATGAACTTTTCTATATCGCCCAGAAAATTATGACACTGAGCAAAAACCTCTCGATGCTCTTTCTCGTCGAGACACTGTAATGCGATTATCCGCTGCTGATTAAGCAGCGTTTCATAAATTGATTTGATTGAGTTCGGCACTCAATGCCCCCCCTCGGTAGCGATTAGGACCAAGCACTGAGACTAGCTCGAATATAATGCAAGCTTAGTTTCCGAGGGATTCCCCACTGTTATCCCAACATCGGCTTCAAATAAGCCCCCGTATAACTCGCCTCCACCGCAGCAACCTCCTCCGGCGTGCCCTGAGCCACGATCTCGCCGCCGCGCACGCCGCCGTCCGGGCCGAGGTCCAGCAGCCAGTCGGCGGTCTTGATCACGTCGAGGTTGTGCTCAATGACGACGACCGAATTGCCCTGGTCCACCAGTCGGTGGAGCACTTCCAGCAGCTTTCGCACGTCCTCGAAATGCAGGCCGGTGGTCGGCTCGTCGAGGATGTACAGCGTCTGCCCGGTGCTGCGTTTCGACAGTTCCTTGGCCAGCTTCACGCGCTGCGCCTCCCCGCCCGATAGCGTGGTGGCCTGCTGGCCCACCTTCACGTAGCTGAGGCCCACCTCGTTCAGCATGTGCATCTTGTCGCGGATGGGGGGCACGGCCTTGAAGAATTCCTCCGCGTCCTCGATCGTCATGTCCAGCACGTCAGCAATTGACATGCCCTTGAACTTCACTTCCAGCGTCTCGCGGTTGTAGCGCTTGCCGCCGCATTCCTCGCACGTCACGTAGACGTCGGGCAGGAAGTGCATCTCGATCTTGATCAGGCCGTCGCCCTGGC
>MDTG01016881.1_pt1 | contig 17551 bp, 15 predicted proteins | sample 811421 | NCBI WGS metagenome assembly MDTG01 (sample SAMN05326645, study PRJNA326480) | marine metagenome | isolation source: seawater | place: Pacific Ocean: South East | collected 2011
GGCGAGTGTTTTAGCGAGCTCGGTTTTCCCGACGCCAGATGGCCCAAGGAAGATGAAGGAGCCACCAGGTCGTTTGGGGTCCTTCAGGCCTGCACGGGTGCGGCGAATGGCCTGACTGACAGCTTTAATAGCGTCCTGTTGACCGATAACTCGCTTGTGCAGTTCATCTTCCATCTTAAGAAGCTTCTGCGTTTCCTCTTCGGTGAGCTTGTAGACGGGGATACCGGTCCAAATCGATAGAACTTCGGCTATTGCCTCCTCGTCAACTTCGTCAAATAAATCCACACCTTCGGATTTGATCTGTTCCATGAGTTCAGTTCGACGATCGAGCAGATCCTTCTCTTCGTCGCGCAAAGAGCCGGCCAACTCGAAATCTTGATCTTCTACAGCTTGTTTCTTCTTTTCGACGACTTCGGCGATCTTGTTTTCGATTTCTGTGTAATCGGGTGGTGTCTCCATACGTTTAATACGAAGACGCGAGCCAGCCTCGTCTATAAGGTCTATCGCTTTGTCTGGCAAATGTCGGTCGGCAATGTAACGGTCGGCAAGGTTAGCTGCGGCTACAAGGGCTTGATCTGTGATTGTTACTCGATGGTGAGATTCGTAACGATCACGCAACCCCTTCAGAATTTCTATGGTGTGACTTAGGGTTGGTTCTTCGACGCGTATTGGTTGGAACCGTCGTTCTAACGCAGCATCCTTTTCTAAGTACTTCCGATACTCCTCCAAGGTAGTTGCGCCAATGGTTTGTAGTTCACCCCGCGCAAGCATTGGTTTGAGGATCGATGCGGCATCAATGGCACCTTCAGCTGCACCAGCTCCCACCAAGGTATGCAATTCGTCAATGAAGAGAATTATGTCGCCGCGAGTCTTAATTTCTTTAAGCACCTTCTTAAGGCGCTCTTCGAAATCTCCTCGGTACCGCGAGCCGGCGACTAGCGCACCCAAATCAAGTGTGTAGAGCTGCTTGGCGCGCAGAGTTTCTGGTACTTCACCAGCAACAATCTTTTGTGCCAGACCCTCAACTATGGCTGTCTTTCCAACTCCTGGCTCCCCGATGAGCACTGGGTTGTTCTTGGTTCTTCTCGAAAGTACCTGCATCACACGTTCGGTTTCACGCATTCTGCCGATCACTGGGTCGAGGGCTTTGTCTTTGGCGTTCTGGGTGAGGTTTCTTCCGAACTGGTCCAGGATCGCCGACCCGCCCTGAGGACCGTCGCCGCGTTCAGCTGAACCTCCGACAGTTTCCTTACCGGGTTCGGAACCTTCTCCTTGCCCTGATCCGCTGTATCCAGAAAGTAATTGAATTACTTGCTGTCGAACTCGAGAAAGGTCTGCGCCAAGCTTCACTAGTACTTGCGCTGCTACTCCCTCGCCTTCTCGGATTAAACCCAACAAAATATGTTCAGTGCCGATGTAGTTGTGTCCGAGTTGAAGTGCTTCGCGAAGCGATAGTTCTAGAACCTTTTTTGCTCTTGGAGTAAAGGGAATATGGCCACTTGGTGATGATCCACCTTGGCCGATTATTTCTTCTACCTGACTGCGAACTGCTTCGAGCGAAATTCCTAGTGATTCGAGTGCCTTAGCAGCAACTCCTTCGCCTTCATGAATCAACCCCAGGAGGATGTGTTCTGTACCGATGTAATTGTGGTTGAGAAGGCGGGCTTCTTCTTGAGCTAAGACAACTACTCGGCGAGCTCGATCTGTAAACCTTTCAAACACTGAATCCTCCAGGAGGCAAGTGTGCCCACGGCTGACGGGCGTTACAGGAGTGTAACCGGGTGAAGGGCCTTGTCTCACAGCAGGTTCCGGTCAAAGTTCAATTAATTTTTAATTATCCGCAACAAACCGAAGGTTTCAGTCCAGATAGAGGTGTCCTTTCGCTTTCCAGTTAGCTTTGCATTGTGGCTTCTCTTACTCCTCTGCAGCACCGGGCCCATCCCGACGCGGATTTACAGCGTGTGGAGGCGGCACTGAGAGAAGCTGCCACGACCGAAGACGACTTCTTAACTGAAGTTGCGTCCCATTTAATTCCTGCTGGTGGAAAGCGTTTGCGGCCAGCTTTCGTAATCGCTGCGGCACTGTCTTTAGATCCAAACGGCGATCAGTCTGAACGGCTTACCGACGAAATGGTGCGCGGCGGAGTGGCTGTTGAACTCGTCCATCTGGGTTCGTTGTACCACGACGATGTCATGGACGAAGCCGAAACCCGTCGCGGGATTGAAGCTGTAAACCACCGTTGGGGGAATCTGACAGCAATTCTTGCCGGTGATTTTCTCTTGGCTAAAGCATCTGAGTTAGCTGCTTCGTTGGGAACAGAAGTAGCTGAATTGCTGGCGGCGACGATTGGTCACCTCTGCGAAGGACAAGTTCGGGAACTCCAATTGATCTACGACATCAATAGGAACGAAGAACAATATCTCCAAGCCATTTCAGGAAAAACAGCAGAGTTGTACGCCACTTCGTGCCGTATCGGCGGAATTGTTGGCGGCGCTGATCGTTCGGTTGTCGATCAACTTACTGAATTCGGTCACGCATACGGAATGGCATTCCAGGTGGTGGATGACATCCTCGATCTGATAGCGACCGATGAGGAGTTGGGTAAACCCTCTGGTAATGATCTGAAAGAGGGCGTATACACACTGCCAGTAATTCGGATGATCGCGGGTGGCGATCCGATTGCAGAACTTCTGGGACAACAGTTGGATGAAGAAATCAGGGACCAAGCGCGGGCTGCTGTTATCCAAGGTCCCGAGATAGCTACCTCGATAGCGACGGCTCAAATGTATGTAGACAAGGCTTTGTCTGCTCTTGTTGCACTACCCGACACGCCTGGTGTGCAGGGTATGCGAGACGCTGCGACCAACCTGTTATCGGCCCTAGAGCGCTAAGAGATTTTCGGGGTTTGTGGTGTGGCCAATTAACCGCAACTACCAAGCTCCCACATTCGATGCAGGGCGAGGTATCAAATGGGACTGGGGTCGTCGTACCTATGTAATGGGCATTGTCAATGCGACCGAAGACTCATTCTCCGGCGATGGTGTTGCGGGCGAACTCGAAAAGGCAGGTGCGTTAGCCAAAGAATTCCAATCCTGTGGCGTAGATGTCATCGACGTCGGAGGAGCTTCCTCAAGGCCAGGTGCAGATCCAACTCCGGTGTCCGTTGAGAAGGAGCGGGTAACCCGCATCATCGAAATCATCAATGCTGAAGTAGAGATACCAATTTCTGTAGATACCACCTGGACCGAAGTCGCCGAGGCTGCCTTAGACGCAGGAGCAACCATCGTTAATGATATTTCTGGGTTTCGTTTGGACCCTGATCTTCCATCACTAGTTGCGGACAGAGGTGTCGGAGCTGTGTTGATGCACAATCAACGCGGACTGAAACATCGTGACGTCATTGACGACATCAAAACAGGGTTTTCGACATCGCTGTCCATAGCCAACTCCGCACGTATTGACGCAGCCAAATTGATTTTGGATCCCGGGTTCGGGTTCGGCTGGTCAGTTCAACAGAATTTGGAGATCTTGCGCCGCCTTCCAGAATTAGCTCATCTTGGGCTTCCACTGCTCATAGGCACTTCGAGGAAGTCTTCTATTGGGACCGTGCTCGGCTCAAACGTTGATGAACGGCTATTTGGAACTGCTGCGACCGTGACCCAAGCAATTTGCGCAGGCATTGACGTTGTGCGAATTCATGATGGGGCTGAGATGCGTGATGTCGTCAATATGGCCGACGCAGTAGTGCGACAAGACAAATCAGTCGGCTGAACTACTGACCGGGTGATATTCGCCATCGATACCTAGATATTCGCGTCCCTGATCTCGGTAGAAGGACCCAACTCCTGCCTTATCGAGAACCTCCAGCATCATTGGGAGCTCTTCGCCTTCGGCGCGAATTCGATCGATTACTCGTCGCGGACCGAGGTGGTCCAACATTTCGAATGGGCCATGAACCCAGTTAAAACCCCACCGAATGGCATTGTCGATATTCAATACATCGTCGGCGATCTCAGGCACTAACGAGGCGGCATATTTCAGCGTCCCTCCGAAGATCTTCCAAGCCAGCTCTCCCTCTGGGGAGTCGTGAAAGACGATTGACCCAAGTTCCATCGGTACGCCCTCTAGGTGTGGCGTTTGAGCGTCACGCCAGTCCTCACTGGCAAGATCGAAGCTTTCCTTGAGGCGTTCACCGTCAGGTGTCTTGCTTTGTCGGTAAAAGCCTCCGCCAGCTTTGCGTCCTAGCTGACCACTGTCGTGCATCCGTTGTTCAGCATCTGGGAAGCTTGTGAATTCATGGCCTACATCGGCGTCAGGCAAATTGGCGGCAAGGTTCTTGCCGACAAGTTCCATTACATCCAAGCCGATGAGGTCAATAAGGCCGTACAAACCCGTAGGAGGAAGTCCTATAGGAGCGCCTAACACGCCATCTATAGTCTCTTGACTCATTCCATCAGCTAGGAATGGCTTTGCTAGATGTAATCCGGAAAGCATGAAGAAACAGCCGATCCGGTTGCCAATGAAATTCACTGTGTCTTTGGCGTGGACCACTCCCTTTCCAAGCCGGCCAGAACCAAATTCAGCAAACGCTGATATGACTTCTTGGTCTGTCTCATCGCCAGGAACTAGCTCAAATAGGCGCATTACTTTCACAGGATTGAAAAAGTGAGTAATAGCGACATCAGAACGAAAGCGTTGCGGCATGCCTTCGGAGATCTGGCGCAGCGGTATTCCCGAAGTATTTGAGGAAATGACTGAGCCGTCTTTTCTGATTTCTTCCAGACGGCTAAACAAATTTCGCTTTACAGAGAGGTCTTCCACGATGGCTTCACACACCCAGTCATAGCCGCTGACTGCTTCTAGGTCAGCGTCAACTAAGCCTGTAACAACTAGGTCGCGATCTTCTTCGGCCACCTGTTGGAGCGCCGCTTCAACAGTATCTTCGTTCATATCAAGGATCAGAACCCGGCATCCCGCGGCTGCGCTCGCGGCAGCGATGCCCGCACCCATTGTCCCTGCGCCAATTACCGCGACGGATTCAATTTATCGAACCATCATCTACTCCTAAGAATGTTCGCTGCTTTTGTTTGAACCATAAATCCTGTGGTCTATCGACCTGTGATTTGTCGGCCAATGATTTCTTTCATGATTTCAGTCGTACCACCATAAATTGTTTGCACTCTGGCATCTGCGTAAGCCCTGGCGATCGGGTACTCATTCATGAACCCATATCCGCCAAACAGCTGTAGGCATCGGGTGATAGTTCGCAGTTGCATTTCGGTGCACCACCATTTCGCTTCTGCTGCATCTTCGGCTGTCAATTCACCCTCGTTCAAGGCTTCGATCTGCCGATCTACGAAGACCCATGCCAGATCCAATTCTGTTTTCATTTCAGCCAACTCAAATCGTGTGTTCTGAAAGGCTGAAATTTTTTGGCCGAATGCTTCGCGTTCGGTGACATATTCCACCGTCCAATTGAACGCAGCTTGCGCAGAGGCGGTACCTGTTATTGCGATCGACAGCCGCTCTTGCGGCAGATTGTTTACCAAGTTTAGGAAACCTGATCCTTCGCCACCGAGGACGTTCTCTTCTGGGATGTAGAGATCGTTAAAAAATAATTCAGCTGTGTCTTGGCTTTTCATACCGAGCTTGTCAAGGTTTCGTCCCCGTTCGAAACCTTCCATTCCGTCCTCTACTACCAGTAGTGACATTCCTTTGTGTTTTTCTGATGGGTCTGTTTTCACCGCAGTAATTATCAGATCACTATTAATGCCGTTAGTAATAAAGGTTTTTGATCCGTTTACCACATAGCCATTTCCTTCTCGTCTCGCACTCGTACCCATTGATGCAAGATCAGATCCAATAGCCGGTTCGGTCATAGCAATCGCACTCATCAGGTTTCCGTTGACAAGTCCAGGCATCCAACGATCAGCTTGTTCTTCATTGCAATAGTTGATGAAGTACGGCAAGCAAACGTCGTTGTGCAACGTGATACACATGCCAGATCCAACTACGCCAGCAAGTTGGACCTCTTCGTTAATTATGGAGTTGTAGCGGAAGTCCTCTACTCCGCCTCCTCCATACTGCTCTGGTACTGCCATTCCCAGAAAGCCGTTTGAGCCAGCTTTTTGGAACATCTCTTTGTCAACTTTTCCGTTCTGTTCCCATTTCTCATGGTTTGGAACGATCTCTTTATCGATGAATGATCGAACTGATTCCCGGAACATGTCGTGTTCTTCATCAAAAATAATGCGGCGCATGCTCTGACCGTACTGCGTGAAGGTACCCGTCTGCGAGGACGATTACCGCGGTAGCGTTCGGAGAATGAGTACCTGGGATGCATTATCCAAAACTGCCGAAGCGACACGTCGTCTAAATAGAGCTATTTCGGGGCGCCGATTACCTGACGATGCTTTGGAGGAGATAGCTGAGGCCGTTGAATCTTTGGCAGCTCGGTTCGAATCTGGGACTGAAAGAAGCAAGCTGGACGACATGCTGACTCGTCCTCATTTGGCAGCTATCTATGCGGGCCAATACACGCCTCTTGACCTTGGAGAGGGGGACGAAATCGAATTTGATCCGTTCTCCATTGCAGGAGGGAATTTGCATCCCGCGTCAATCGGTCTTTCATTTGTAAAGGAATCCGATGAAAGGGTGGTCTGCACCGGAACTATCGACCCTATGTTCGCCGGACCCCCAGAACGAGTGCATGGAGGCATTCAAGCCTTGGTGATTGATGAAGTAATGGGCGCTCTGAACCGGATGAGAGGGCGTCAGGCATACACAGCTTATTTAAAAGTGGACTACAGGGGTCCTGCGCCTTTGGGGGTTCCAGTGACATTTACCGCGTGGGTGCAAAGCATTGAGGGTCGAAAGATTACGTTGATGGGTTCAGGAGATGGACCTGAAGGCCGTTTCATGGAAGCCGAGGGTTTATTCATACAACGCGAGGATCTACCAGAGGGTTCTCAACCAACGCCTTAGCCTTATACAACCGACGGACGCTGATCTAATTTTGCTCAGGGCGCAACGTTGGGAAAAGCACAACGTCTCTGATGCTGTTAGCCCCCGTCAGGAGCATCGCTAGACGGTCCATTCCAATGCCGACGCCTCCCGTGGGCGGCAAACCGTACTCAAGCGCGCGCAGGTAGTCCTCATCCACGAGCATTGCCTCATCATCTCCACCTGCGTTTTGGGCTGCCTGCTCCTCAAATCGAATTCTTTGTTGTTCAGGGTCTACGAGTTCACTAAAACCATTGCAAAGTTCTCGGCCTGCCAAAATTGCTTCGAAGCGTTCGGTCATACCGGGTTTAGATCGGTGTTCGCGTGCCAAGGGCGATACTTCAACCGGGTAATCGGTGACATAAACCGGACCCCACAAAGAACTCTCTGTGGTCTTTTCGTATATTTCCAGAATCAGTTTTCCCGGTCCGTAACTTTCTTTAATCGGAACTTCATTTTCTGATGCAATCTGGCGAAGTTCTTCAATGGGTGTGTCCAACGTGACTGCCACTCCAATGGATTCCTCAATTAGCTCAGTCATTGTCGCCCGCCGCCATGGTTTGGCAACATCAAGCTCTGCGTCCCCGACGTTGAGAATGGTTGAGCCGGTTAACTCGATTGCTAAATGCTCAACTAGTTCCTCAACGAGGCACATAATTTGTTCGTAATCGGCGTAGGCCTCGTACAGTTCCAACATGGTGAATTCCGGATTGTGACGAGTTGAAACTCCTTCGTTTCGAAACACACGTCCAATCTCAAAAACTTTATCGAACCCTGCGACAGTGAGTCTTTTGAGGTAGAGCTCTGGTGCAATCCTGAGGTATAGATCAAGATCTAACGCATTGTGATGCGTGGTAAAGGGTCGAGCGTTGGCACCACCTGGTATTGGGTGGAAAATAGGGGTTTCTACTTCCATAGCCCCTCGATTTTCCAAGAAGGACCGTGTTAAGGAGATCATTCGGCTTCTGGTTTGGAAGGCTTGTCGGGCTTCTGGTGTTACCCAAAGATCTACATACCGCTGTCGATACCGCGTATCTGTGTCGCTAATTCCGTGCCATTTATCTGGGAAAGGTCGTCGGGCCTCAGCTAAGCAAGTCCAAGAATCTACTCGGACACTCAATTCTCCTCGACGAGTGGTCATTACAACGCCCGTTACTCCCAGCCAATCACCTAGGTTCAGGTCACAGAAATCTTCGAACTCGGGCGTGCTTTTAGCGGGCGCAAACAACTGAATACGGCCAGAACCGTCATCGAGGGTGCCAAAAGCCAGTTTTCCCTGCACACGTCTCAACATGAGTCGTCCGGCAATAGTTACGACGTCTTCGGTTTCCTCACCTGCTGGAAGGTCCGCATGGTTCGCGATTAGAGCTTCGACTCTGGTGTCGGGGTCGAATTGATAAGGAATTTCTGCCATGTCTCCTCAACGAACTTAACTTGGTCCCGCATCGCTATCAGTATCGAGCGGCGTTCATGCTTTATGGTGCTTCATGAATCGCTCTCGCGGTGCGATCAACAAAGAAATAAACAAGATCTACTAGAAGAGTGTGGCACCCCGAACTCTTCGCGAAGTCATTCTTTTCCTAAGATTTTTAACCAGTCAAGCCTATTGCTGAGCGTTAAAGAGCGACCAATCTCCAAGTCGTTGTATTGATTGACCCACAACGGTTGATTCCCAATTTTCTGGAAGTAACTCTGGAGCAAGTTCGGCCAAGGGATAGAGCACGAAAGCTCTCTCGTACATTCGCGGATGTGGGACAGTTAGATTCGGATCTTCTAGTTGAAGCTCTCCATACAGCAAGATATCTATATCGAGAGTTCGGGGTCCCCATCGTTCTAGCCGAACACGCCCCGCTGATTGTTCGAGGTCTTGGCACGCGGTGAGTAGATCGTACGGGCTTAAGTAAGTGTGAATTTCAACAACGAGATTGAAAAAGGACTCCTGAACCGGACCTCCAACCGGGGCCGTCTCGTAGAGGCCCGATACTCCGTAGAGTCCAGGCAATTCATCAACTGCTGTTGCTAGTAGGTCATGCCGGTCACCCATGTTGGAACCTAAGCCCAAAAACGCTCTTACAGGTTGAGTCAGAGTGCCGTCATTCATTGACGTCGGCGGACCACTTGAACCGCTGTGAAATTAATATCTAACGGAATCGGGGGCCGTAATTTCTTGATGGTTATATCTACAAGAGACACCTTCGTTGACTCAAGTAAGTCGTCGGCGATTAGCTGAGCCAAATGCTCCAGCAACTGAGCTTGTGAAGACAAACAGGTCTGGGTCACGGCTTCGGCAGCTGCACCATAATCGACAGTATCAATAAGGTCGTCTGAGGCGCCTGCTGCTGACAAGTCAGTGTAAATGTCGATATCAATCTCTATTGGCTGAGGTCGTTCACGTTCTTCGGGGAGAACACCGACTACGCAAACGACGCGAAGTCCACGCAGCTGAATGCAATCACCGTCGAACTGTTGCTTCACTTTTCAGTGTCCTCTGATTGATGCTCCATTTCCATAGCTATCTCTACAAGCTCTCGTCCGTGTGGACCTAATCGTTGTTGAAAAATCCGTTCAGCTATAGCAGTGACTTGAGGTCCGGTGGGCACCAGCCCGGCCCACAAGAGATATGCGGCCATTAAGCCACAGAGTCGCTCCCCTACTTCTTCTTTATGGACAAGTACCTGCAGTCCGGCACTCATAGCGCTTTGAATTTCCGTGAACAAGACTTCCATGTATTGGGCTAGTTGGTCATGAGCTGGCCAAGGTCGATGCCGAAACGGCATCCCGAGTTCTTCATAGTTGTGGAGATTGTGCGAACCAGAGATAAGTGAATACAGAACATCGAAGTGGTGTTGGCGAACCCAGATAATTTCTTCTTGTCGGCGAACTCGGCGATGGTGTTCGCCGTAGCCTCCGGGACGCTCGCAGATCGCGAGAGAATCCTTGATAACCCAGACGAAGTTCCTGGGCTCAATACCTTCTGCCCACTTTCCTTTCACGGTCCCCTATTCCGCAAGCGCTGAAACACTAATGCGAAACAGATATTAGTTGTCCAGCTTTGTCGTGGCCACCGAGAGTTGCGATGCCTTTAATGCTCGTTCGAGGTGTCGTAGGCCCATATATCCCCCAAATTTCTATATTGTTGGCCCACATCAAGCCCATAACCCACTACCCAAACTTGGGGCAGTCGAAACCCTGCATATTTGACAAGATCGTCAAGATCAGCTTGTTGCTCTTCACGAACCAGCAAAGAGCAGAACTCTAGGCTTGAAGGATTTCTAGCCAACAAAGTTTTCCTCAAGTAGCGCAGAGTTAGGCCGCTATCGACGATGTCCTCGACGATTATGACGTCTCGCCCTTCAATATCGTTGTCAAGGTCTTTGATGATTCGCACCACCCCACTATTTCGGGTAGTGCTCCCATACGAGGAAACTGCCATGAAGTCCAGTTCGACCGGCAAGTCGATGGCCCTTGCTAGATCTGAGGTGAAGATAACGCCACCCTTCAGTACTCCAATTAGCAAAGGGGTGCGTCCTGCGTAATCATTCGATATTTCTTGTCCGATCCTCTGCACTCTGGCTTCGATCTCCTCGCGACTTACGAGAATCTCGGTGAGGGCAGGGTCATTCGCGGCGCTCGAATCTGTCACAGGATCGGAACCTAGCCGCTTTCTGGAAGTTCGCCATGTTCTTTCGCCAAGGTTTCGATACGTAATTTGCCACCGGTGCGTCTGACAGATCGTCCTCCCGTTATTTCAGTGCCCAGGACTTCTCCTCGAGCAACTTGAAGAACTCGTTCAACTGACGCGAGGTCGGGTGGGTGTTCCTCTCTTAGCCATGCTCGGATGGCACGCCTCGCTAGTGCGATGGGAGCAGAGGCCACAGCGGCAACATCGGTGACATCAATTTCTTGAGCTAAGCGATCTAGTAAATCTGCGTCCTTCTCAGCAATTCGGCCAGCTCGAACAAGTAACGGAACTACATCTCTTTCCGCCACGTCATTCAATAGAGGGAGAATTTCGTGTCGGATCCGGTTGCGGCGAAACCTTAGATCTCTATTGCTCGGATCCTCTATGGGTTGCCATTCGAAGATTTGGCACACAGCTTCTGTGTCAGCACGCCGAAGTCCAATAAGTGGGTGTTGCTCATCTCGCATTCCCGCCAACGCATCAGGTCCGCCGCCTCGTAGAAGATGCAAAATGATTGTTTCTGCTTGGTCATCAGCTGTGTGCCCGGTAAGCACGTCCGCAGGTAGCACACCAAAGCGGGCTGCTCTAGCTCGAGCTTCCAAATTCGGGCCGTCGTCTAAGGACACGGCGACTGATCTGAACTCGACTCCGACTTGGGCTGCAAGATTTGCGACGTGGTTGCTTTCTTCTGATCCATTTGGACGCAAACCATGGTCAACATGATGCGCAACGACTTCTTCACCGGTTAAAGAGGCCAAGATCAATAACGCTGACGAGTCAGCTCCCCCCGATACCGCACAGTGCAGGGGGCTCTTTCCAGGAAACATGCACTGTTCAAAAAATGGTTGCAGAGCATCGTATTTTCCCATTTATATGCCTCTACTAAGCAGCAGATACCCGTTCCATCCAGGACCCTGGATTTCGTATCTCTGCCATCGAAGGGAGATGATGGGGGTCTTCCCAAATTACATCGACCGCTCGTTCGCCGCGTTGAGCTTCGATAGCGGCAATAAAGTCTTCCCCCGCTTGGTACTGAGCCAACTTTGCTTCAAGTCCCATCAGTTTCTGCATTATTCGGCTTACGCCGCTTGCACTGTTACGACGTTCTTGCATTACCCGGTGAAAACGTTGTGCATGGGGAACATGGCCAGCTGCCGCTCGAGACATGGTCACATCGCCGTGTCCTTCCACAAGACTCATCATGCCTCCGACAGCATCCAACAACTCTTTTTGTCGTTCACTTGCAAATAGCTGAGCCACTCCACCGTCAGCCATCGGATCCTTCCCATCTCGTTTCATCCGAACGAAATCTTGAAGCCCTTGCTTAAGTCGATCAGGGTCTGGTTCTACTTCGTCAAGCATTTGGTTCACTAATTCCAGGAAACGGGGACGTAACCAAGGAACTCCCGTGAACTGTGAACGGTGCGTCAACTCATGCAGAGCTAGCCAAAGTCTGAACTGTTTCGGATCAAACGCAAATTTCTTTTCAATAGCCAAAACGTTTGGCCCCACGTAATAGACGAGATCTTGCTCATCCCGATCCTCGTCTTCGGCAAGCAGAAGATCATATTGGCCAAGAACTCGTCTAGACATCCAACCCAGAACCGCACCTAATTCTGCTGCAGCTACTTTGCTTGAGATGCTTTTGGTTGTGCCTGAGTCGGAAGATTCCGCCAAAACCGGACGCAAAAGCCGTCTAAAGGAACGGATGTTGGCATCAATCCATCCTTCTCGATCAATCACTCGAGCGCGAGCGGAGCCTTCAGTCGAGATCAATCTGGTTTCCACGCCTACTAACTCTTCGGCCAGCGGTGTGAACTCAGCAAAATCTTTGTGCAACGAATCGCCTAGATATGAGCGAGAGAGCGGTTCATCACCCGCTACGCGTGCCGCAATTCGTCTCGCCAACTCCCAGTCGACGGGTCCTTCCGTCATCAGCTTCTTTAGCGTTTTGGATAACGGGGGGCGACTACCTTCATTACGTAGCCCGCTATAAGTTGGACTACGCCTAGGACTGCGCCGATAGTTAGCGGTACCGCCAACCAGAAATGCCAAACTTGAGCAGCGAGTGCGTTCATAACGCCATCGTACCCAACAGCGTCCATTAGAACTCAACTCTTGGAAGAGGTTCACCCAAAATCACTCATGAGCCTTTGGTCGTGTCCCCAAGGGTGGCTTGGTAGCGTCAGTTGGAATATCGCCCGAGTAGCTCAGTGGTAGAGCGGCTCTCTCGTAAAGAGCAGGTCGTGGGTTCAATTCCCACCTCGGGCTCAGCCGGCTTCACCCATTATTTGAGCCTCATACTTTTAAGGTGACAAACAACCTCTGCATCAATAGTCGTTCGTTACCATTTCGTCTCAAATCTTGGGCTGCCGAGGTGACCAAAGTTAACGACCTTGAGCCGCTCGAGGGGTCAATTGACCCATCGGCGACACCTTTGCTGATGGCATTACCCAACGCCGTCATACCCATCAACAACTCGTCTGTTCGAAGCCTACGAAGTTCTCGTTTATGGCGATCTTCGAGACTGCGTCGCCCCGCACCCCGTTCACCAAACCGCTCCGCGCGCTCCTCGACGTCTTTATTTTCTTGTTCATGACGATGTTGTAGGGGCGCTGTCGCCGCATCAATCATCGCAAGGAGTCTGTCTGTCGCTGCGGCGGCGCTGCTACCTGATCCATCCAGAACGGAGTGGAGCTCAGCCCATGCGTTCCAACGGTCTAGCGCGGCTTCGTCCGAAGCTAGGAGCATTGCCCGGTCAATGGAGTTGTTTGCAGCCGCAGCGAGCATTACAGCATGTTCTTGTTCGACTCCTGATCCCACCAAATGTTCGACAAGCTCTTTAGGGCTTATCGCTTCAAATTCAACTCTGGTGCAACGAGATGCGATAGTCGCTATTCCCACTGGAATCTCTTCTGCGGTAAGAATAAACAACGTAGTAGGGGGCGGCTCTTCCAGGACTTTAAGAATCATTGGGGCTGAACTAAATGCAAGGTGAATATCTTCAACAAAAATGATCTTCTTGTTGCTCTCGTACGGACTAGTTGTGGCAACACGAACAATCTCTTTGGCTTGATCAACTGAGAGCGCAGGTCCATTTCGCTCAAACACAATAAGGTCCGGGTGCTCCTCAGCAATTACGAGCCTTTTAGTTCTTTCAGGATCATCACTGTCTGCAGCCAACAATTCAGCCGCAAACCGTGTGCCAGCTGTGCGCGCACCACAACCAGGTGGTCCTACAAATAGATAGGCAGGCAAAGGCGCAGAAACAGCGTTTCGCAATACAGAAATAGCGGACGTTTGCCCGACGATCCCTTCGAAACAGTCTGTCACTTGATACCGACAGCGCTAGCGACACGTTCAGCAACTTCGTCTACTGAGCCACTACCGTCGATCACGATCCACCGTTCTGGATCAGCCTGAGCTAAGGCGCTGAAACCCTCCACGACCCGGTTAGCAAAATCCACGTCTTCGCTTTCCATCCGGTCGCGTTGGTCTCCCAAACGAAGATCTGCTGTTTCGACGGGCACCTTTAGCAAGACCACAAGATCCGGCAGCAAACCGCCACTTGTCCATTCGACCAGTCTCATAAGTTCTTCAATAGATTGGCCGCGTCCGTAACCTTGATAGGCGAGCGTGGATCCATAGGAACGATCAGTTACAACGTTGTTACCTTCAGCTAATGCCGGTTCAACAACTTCAGCTAAATGTTGTGCCCTATCTGCTGCGAACAGCAAGGCTTCGGCACGTTCGGTTGGTGCTGGCCCATTTCCGAGCAGCAGATCTCTGATCGCCACACCCAATGCCGTACCGCCCGGTTCTCTGGTGAGCACCGCGTCTAACCGGCGGCTCAAGAGACGCGCTTGTGTCGACTTTCCGCTCGCTTCCCATCCTTCGAAAGCTATGTACTTTCCGCGTTGCGTCATTCGAACTTCTTTTTAGGGGTACGCAATGAAATCCATGCAAGCCCTGAGGCGAGCAACATAAAGCTGCTCGCTAACCATAAAGCGCCCCGAACCCCAGGGAGTGCCATAGACCATGTACCTACGATGAGTTCGTTGTCGAACAACACATCGAAAAGCCAATTGAATCCATCAGATAAAAAGCCGCCGACGGTTATTGACAAAAGCAGACAAAAACGGACCAAGGTGTATAGCGCGCTGAACACTCTTCCTCGAAGTTGCTCGTCTACGTGTTCATGTAAGAGTGTGAAACCCAATACATAGACAGATCCGGCGCAGATCCCCATCGAGAAGACTCCAGCTAGGTTTGCGAACGTATTCGAGGTAGATACAGCGAATAACAAGCATCCACCAGCACCAAAAACCGCGGCGATAAAGGCACGTTCCTTATCTAATCGCCGTTGCACTGCTGACAGGAGTGATACTCCCACGGCGACACCCATTCCTAGAGTCACCAGAATGGTTCCGAAGCCGGCGTTGCCGGCCTCTAAAACGACATCGTTATAGACCGCTCCGAGGGGAATCAACATTCCCCCGCCGATCATGCCTGTCGCTAGTCCGACGAGAACTGCTCGCACTTGAGGACTAATCGCTATGAAGGTCCATCCTTCACGTAGCTCTCGTACTCCCTGAGCTAAATCGATCGAGCTGGACTTTTTTTCTTGTCGACGTCGCGTTGCTAGCGGCAAAGTCGCTATGAGCCCTGCAGCTATAAGAAAAGTCAACGCGTCGAGCGCTAACGCCCATTCCACTTGACCTGCGCTACTGCCGCCCAAAAACTCAGCGAACTTTGCGAGACCGATGAATGCGCCAGCCGCCAATGGGAACGTTCCATACGCGGCAACTAGCGACAGCGAATTCGCGGCGGTCAGCTGTTCTTTGGGTACTAGATTCGGAACAATTGCTTCTTTAGCTGGTCCCCATAACGAAGTCGCTAATTCGAGGATCAACGAGGCAAGTACGAGCCCCCAGACCTTCTCGATGAACGGGATCGACAGAAGGACTCCAGCTCGCAGAACGTCGCAGATAATTAGCAATCGCTTCCGGTTTACGCGGTCAACGATGACCCCACCGACAGAAGCTAAGAAAAAGCCGGGCAGTACTCGCGCGATCATAACTAAGGCAATGGCTGAGCCTGGCTGATCTCCACCGATGCGGCGGGCGATTTCGATAATCGCTAGAAATCCGATCCAGTCACCAAATGCGCTGACTATCTGAGCGATCCATAGGCGCAGAAACGCGGAACTCCCAAATACAGGGTGTGACCTGTTCAGACGCGCGTTGGCTTCTGGATTCGGGGTCGCCTCTGGTTCATCCATATTCACTGTTCAGACTCTTCAGGGTTTCCTACGGTCAAAAATCTATTCCAACTCCGTGACCAACTTCTCAATTACAGGATATTCAAAAACATGGCTAAGTGATCGAACGGTTAAAAGTCTTAGGTCCGTTTCTCAGCCAGCAGTTCTACCGCTCTTTGCTCGGTGAGTGCTTCAACTGAATCCCAGCTCTTAAGCGACGCGTTCGTTTTGCCGTCAGTTACGTACGGTCCGAATTTTCCGTCTTTCAGCAGAATGGGCTGATCGCTGTTGGGGTCTTTGCCTAGCTCTTTGAGGGGTGGTTTTGCTGCTCTGCGACCAAACTTTTTTGGTACCGAAAGCAGCTGCAAGCATTCTTCAAGGGTGATGATTAATAACTGCTCTTCATTTTGAAGATTGCGGCTCTCTCCGTCCTTAAGTAGATAGGGGCCATACGGGCCGTTTTGAACGGTTATTTCGATCCCATCAGCAGGGTCTGTTCCAACGGTGCGCGGCAAACTCAAGAGTTCAAGTGCTTCCTCTAGGGTGATGCGTTCTAGGGTCATTGTTTGAAAGAGTGACGCTGTTTTTGGCTTCGGTTGAGTCCTGAGCTCATCGATGCGGTCGAGCTCGGCGACGACTTCGATAACGCTGTCAAACACCCGAGAAGTTTCAATCAGGGAATTGATGTTGGTGAGACGTTCCTCGTTGTCTCCGCGCTCCAAGTCCTTTATGTAACCGGACTGCTCTAAACATGACTGCAGCGCTACAGGAGTGTCTGTTTCGCGCAGATCCACGATTGATTTTCTCAGCTTCAGGAATGATCGAATAGCTTTTTGCGCGGCAGGTGACGAACCGGCTTCCTTCGCCCGTTCGAAGGCTTCTATGAGGCTGATCTCATGAGTGTCGCCGAACTCGATGAGCCTTTTGATAGCGGCGTCGCCAATTCCTCGTTTGGGGTTCTTGATCGCTTGCTTTACCGAGTCATTGTCAGGGTCGTCGGTCATGCAACGCATATAGGCGAGCGCTACTTTGAGTTCTTTCTTGTGAAGAGGAAGGGCTAGTAGTTGCCCGCCGGGTGACGACGCGGCTGGCATTTTGGGAGGTCGCCCCAAAGACACATATGGGCCGAAGGTTCCTGGCCTGGCGATGACTTCGATACCAGTCGCAGGGTCGACGCCCAGAACTCGTTCTTCGGGTGTATCTAATAATTCGATAGCTAAATCGAGGGTTATTTCGTCCGGAGCAATGCCCGCAGGTAATGATCGGTATTCGTCGCCCCGCTGCACATAAGGGAAGTTCTTACCGACTTTGGCGACAACGACTTGGCCGTCCTTATCAATTCCAATCGGGATCGTGTTGATTTCCACTGGGTCGATGTCAGCAAGATGTTCATCTGATACGAGATTGCGAAGACCTGGCAGTGGCTCTCCGTTTGCGTTAACACGCCCAAAATAGAAATCATCTAACCATGGGTTGGGTTCGATTTCGCCTACAGATATCTGATCGAGATCATCTTCCATGCTGGCAGTGAGGGCGTAGTCCACTAGCTGTGGGAAGTGATTTTCCATGAGACCGACTGTGGCAAAGGCCGTGAGCGTGGGCACCAA
>MDTG01166848.1_pt1 | contig 17551 bp, 20 predicted proteins | sample 811421 | NCBI WGS metagenome assembly MDTG01 (sample SAMN05326645, study PRJNA326480) | marine metagenome | isolation source: seawater | place: Pacific Ocean: South East | collected 2011
CTTAGTAATTTTGGTATTTCACTTATAGAGATGCCTTTGACTAAAATCTCTCCTCTTAAAGATTATGGTAAATTTGACAAAATTATTTCTAATATCGATGAATTCAATCATATAATTTTTATTAGTACCAATGCCGTAAAATTTTTCCTAAAAAGATTAAATAAAAATGAAGTAATTCTCCCTAAAAATATTGAATTATCGTGTATCGGTCCAACCACAAAAAGTTTGCTTGAAAAAGAATTTAATTTACCGATATATTTTCCAAAAGAAGTATATGATTCAAAACATTTACTCCAACATGAAATATTTAATAATATAGCAAACAAAAATATTTTAATTATTAGGGGTGAAGGTGGCCGAGAAACTCTAAAGGATGGACTTAAACTAAAAAAAGCTAATATAATTTATGGAGAGTGCTACCTTAGGGAATATCTATCATTAAATCTCAAAAGAATAAATGAATATGCTCAAAAATATGACCAACTATTTCTCTTAATTACCAGCTTAGAGAGCGCAAAAAAATTTATGAATCATGATATAAGAAAGAATTTTAGTTGGCTTAATTCAATAAATTTCATAGTAAACCATAAAAAAATTATGGAAGAATTACGTTTATTTTCTAATGTTACGTCCGCTAAGGATATTTCATTAGATTCCATAAATAAAATAATAATGAAATGATTACTTTATCTTTTATTTTAATCGATATCTAATTCAATATCTGATGAAACGTAAGATTTACAGCATAGTGTATATCCATGAGCTTTTTGTGAATCTGTCATAGCAGATTGTTGATAATCATTGCAAAAAACTTGTCCTGATATTATTTTTGCGATACACGATCCACAACCACCATGTCCACATCCAAATGGTATATCTATACCTGCAGCCATGGATGCTTCAAGAATAGTTTGGCTAGGCTTTATTTCAAAGCTCACATTTTCAGATATTATTGACACCTTATATTTCAAGTTTATTTATTCATCCTCTCTATGAAACTCACCTTCAATAACATCACTTTTTTTATTAGCTTTTTTTTCTTTTTGTGCTTGATTTTTTGTATTTATGTCAGCTGAATCTTGTATTGGAATGATTAACAGAATAAAACCAATTATGTCAGTAAAAATTCCAGGAAATAAAAATAAAGCTCCTGCTAATAAGTTTTTTGCGCTTCCAAGCATGACTGCAGCTATATTACCGCCATGGTTTATCATGTTCATTAATTTAGAAACTACAAGTGTTTTTTCATCTTGAATTAATTGCCATCCCAAAATCGCCATAATAACGATATACCCAAAAAACCACCAACCATACATTGATCCAAATTTAAAAAGACCCCACATCTCAAGGAATGGAAGTAAAAATAAAAACAAAGTAAAAATTAATCTCATGATCGTTAAACAATATTTTTCTGTTAGATGTTATTCAATATACTGCATAGATAAAAATGGCTTAATAGAACTTAACCATATAAAATTACTCATATCAAATATTATAAACCGGTATCTATTAATAAAACACATGTCAAATATTATAAAGTTATTTATTTTTCATTTTGCTCTTATTTTTCCTATTTTATTTTCTTTAGCAGATAATACTTTTGTTGATGATTCGAATAAATTTTTATCTGTAGATGATGCTTTTAAAATAAAATCTTCATATCTAGATGCTCAGCAAAATCTGTCAATAAACTTTGATATTGCCGATGGTTATTATCTTTATAAATCGAAATTTGAAGTCATTCATTCAAAAAAAATGCTTTCGGAAATTACTTTTCCAAAAGGCAAATTTAAAAGTGATGAATATTTTGGTGAGCAAGAAGTTTTTTTCAATTCCTTAAAATTAGTAATAAACTTTAAAAGTAAAGTAAGTGAAAATGATCAGGTAAGTTTGAAGTTTCAAGGTTGCAGTGAAAAAGGATTATGCTACCCGCCAACAGTTAAGCCTTTACTGAATTTAAATAATAATGCTTCAATCTCTATATCTCCTTTTACTATCCAAAAAAAATTACAGCAAGATAATTTACTCCTTATTCTTTTAGGGTTTTTTATTTCAGGTTTATTGCTCTCAGTAACCCCTTGTGTATTACCTATGGTTCCAGTTTTATCAGGCATTATAATGGCATCCAATCAAAACTCCTCAAAAACACTTACTATATGTTACGTATCAGGGGTCTGTATTACTTATGCAAGTCTAGGAATTATCGCAGGTATAACAGGTACGCTTTTATCTAGCAGTTTACAGAATGTAGGTTTCTTATATCTAAGCAGCTCACTCTTTATATTGTTCGGTTTGATGATGCTCGATGTTATTTCAATTAAATTACCGCTAAATACAAATAACATAGTTTCTCAAGTCTTAGATCGTTTTAAAGGTGGTGCTAAGGTAAGTGTATTTTTTATGGGATTATTTTCAGCATTAATTCTTAGTCCTTGTGTGGCGCCTCCTCTTGCAGCAGCAATTTTGTATATAGGAAAAAGTGGTGACTTGTTTATAGGAGGCATATCTTTACTATTTATGGCTATTGGTATGTGTGTTCCTTTAATAATTTTAGGATTCTCTTCAAAAATTGTTCTTCCTAAGCCAGGAATTTGGATGAATTTTATAAAAAAATTAATGGGCTTTATCTTATTAGGTATGTCGGCATACATAATAAGACCAGTTTTATCAGAAACGCTCTTTTTATCAATACTCTTAGTAATTTTAACTATTACTTTATTATTTAGCTTGATGCAAAAAGAAATACTTTCTGACCAAAGTAAAAAAATTAAAGGTTCTTTTTTGATTTTTTATTTAATCATTGCGTCCTTTTTAATAAATAATATTACTAAACAAAATTCACAAAAAATAGATAATAATCAGCTTTCGTTTATGGTTATTAATAATAAGATTGACCTTAATATAAAATTAAAGTCTATTAGTCAAAAACCACAGATGTTAGATTTTTATGCTGATTGGTGCGTTGCTTGTCTTGAATATGAAAAATATACATTTAAAGATGATAAGGTAAAAAATATATTATCTAACTTCAATTTATTAAAAGCTGATGTAACAGAAAATACTAACGATCATAAAGAGCTTATGAGCACTTTTGAATTATTTGGTCCTCCTGGGATTTTGTTTTTTGATAAAAATGGTAATCATTTAAAACAGTTTGATATTGTTGGTTTTATGGAAGCTGAAGAATTTTCAATAATTTTAAGGAAGGTCATAGATCATGATAAATAAAAAAATATTATTATATTTTTTTCTAGCGTCTATTGCACTTAGTTCTGGTTATTTTTTTAATAAAACTAGCTACAATACTCCAATTCTTCAACATAATTTATTTACGACGCAATTAACAAACTTAAAAAAGGAAACCCTTACACTTAAGCAATATAAAGATAAAATTTTAGTTATAAACTTCTGGGCTACATGGTGTGCACCATGCAGAGAAGAAATCCCAGAATTAAACACATTTTATAAAAATAATAATGTTCAGCTTATCGGAATAGCTATTGATGAAGTTAATGATGTAATCAAATTTCAAGATGACATCCCCATCAACTATCCTTCCTATATCGCAAATGATATTGATGGCGTAGAGTTAACGAAAAATTTAGGTAATGATAGGGGAGTTTTACCTTTTACTGTCATTATCAACCCCGAGGGATTAATAAAAAAAGCATTTTATGGTAAAGTCGAAGTAGCAGATTTGAGGGAAGCGTTAGGCAATTAAAAAAACTTTTTATTATTTAAAATCATTTAAAATCATTTAATTTGTAGACAAAATACCTTATTTTCGTCTAAAATGTCATTTAGATCATTTCTATTAAAAAATTTAATTATGGCTATAAAAAACGTTATTGTAGTGCATGGACCTAATCTTAATCTTCTAGGTAAGCGTGAACCTGAACATTATGGGGGCTCCTCCCTTAACGATATAAATAACGAAATTACTAAGGAAGCAAAAAATCTAAATATCAATGTTGATATTATTCAAAGTAACAGCGAGCTAGAAATTGTTGAAATTATTCAAAATGTACAAGCTGATTTTTTAATAATCAATCCTGCTGCATTTACCCATACTTCTGTAGCTATTAGGGATGCAATTGCAGCAATAAAAATTCCCTTTATTGAAGTACATATATCTAATGTTTTTGCTAGAGAATCCTTCAGAAAAGAATCATTTTTCTCTGATTTAGCTGTTGGTATTATAAGTGGGCTTGGGCCAGAAGGATATCTTGCCGCTTTGAGATATACCCTAACTCATAAAAAATTATAAAGAGGAAAGTATGGATCTTAGAAAATTAAAAAAATTAATAGACTTAGTTGAAGAATCTGGAATAGCTGAGCTTGAATTAACAGAAGGCGAAGAAAAAGTTAAAATAAGCCGTCAACCAAAGCAGCAACAAATGGCTCCTCAATATATTCAAACGCCCCAAATATCCCAAATACCACATCAAGAGGATACACACACTCCTTCCACTTCACCCATCGAAACTCCAGCTCCATTAACCTCATCCAAAGAGCAACAAATTAGTTCGCCAATGGTTGGGACATTCTATAGAGCTTCATCCCCTGATGCTGGTTCATTTGTTGAAATTGGAACATCAGTAAAAAAAGGAGATATTTTATGCATTATTGAAGCAATGAAAATCCTAAATGAAATTGAAAGTGACAAAGATGGAGTAATTAAAAAAATTCTTATAGAGAATGGGCAGCCAGTTGAGTTTGGTGAAGCGCTTTTCGTGATCGAGTAAAAACTATATGTTTGAAAAAATACTTATTGCCAATCGAGGTGAAATAGCATTAAGAATATTAAGAGCATGCCAAGAAATGGGTATAAAGACTGTTGCGGTTTACTCTCAAGCCGATGCCGATGCAAAATACGTAAAACTATCAGATGAGGCTGTTTGCATTGGTCCTGCGCCATCAAATTTAAGTTACTTAAATATTCCTTCCATTATAAGTGCAGCAGAGGTTACTGATGCCCAAGCAATACACCCAGGGTATGGATTTTTATCTGAGAATGCAGATTTTGCAGAGCGTGTTGAAAAAAGTGGTTTCTCATTCATTGGGCCAAAAGCAGAAACTATTCGATTGATGGGTGATAAAGTTAGTGCAAAGGCTGCCATGAAGAAAGCTGGGGTGCCTTGCGTGCCTGGCTCTGATGGTGAATTACCTGAAGATCCGCATAAGATTAAGGATATAGCAAAAAAAATTGGCTACCCAATAATAATAAAAGCCGCTGGAGGTGGAGGGGGACGGGGAATGCGAGTTGTTCATACTGAAGCTGCTGTTCTCAATTCTGTTGCTATGACAAAAGCTGAAGCAGAAACAGCTTTTGGAAACCCCACGGTATATATGGAAAAATTTTTAGAAAATCCACGTCATGTAGAAATTCAAGTACTTGCAGATCAATATGGCCATGCATTACATCTTTGGGATAGAGATTGCTCGTTACAAAGACGTCATCAGAAAATTATTGAAGAAGCTCCCGCACCAAATATTCCGCCCAGATTAAGAGATAAAGTGGGACAACGTTGTGCGGATGCATGTAAAAAAATTAATTATCGTGGTGCTGGAACGTTTGAATTTCTTTATGAAAAAGGAGAATTCTTTTTTATCGAAATGAACACTAGGCTTCAAGTAGAGCACACAGTTACTGAAATGATTACTGGTCTAGATTTAGTGCAGGAACAAATTAAAGTCGCATATGGTGAGAAGTTGAAATACAAACAAAGAAATATACAGCTGAATGGTCACGCTATAGAATGCAGAATAAATGCAGAGGACCCGTATAATTTTATGCCTTCACCTGGAGAAATAACACGATTTCATTTACCTGGAGGTCCTGGAGTTAGAATGGATACCCATGTCTATGGAGGATATAAAGTACCTTCAAATTATGATTCTATGATTGGTAAGTTAATTTGCTATGGATCAACAAGAGAACAAGCCCTGGCGAGAATGCAAATAGCACTTTCAGAGATATTGATAGAGGGAATTAAAACTAATGTGCCACTGCATCGTGATTTAATGGAAGATTTGGCTTTTAAAGAGGGCGGGGTAAACATTCATTACTTAGAACAAAAAATTAGTAAAAAAACGTAAGGTGTCATGGTTTCGTTTATCTATAGTATCCCCAAAAGAGCAAGTAGATAATTTTAGTGAGTTTATTTTAGAGAGTGGCGCAATATCTTTAGATATTGAAGATTATAATAATGGTACTAATAAAGAAATAATTTTTGGGGAGCTCCTTAATGAACCGCAAAAATTTTGGCAGCATAATCAAATAAATGCATTGTTTAATAATCTAGGTGAAGCAAAAAAATTAGTAGCTGCACTAGAAAAAAAATTTAAAGTAAAGTTAAATCCCACATTAAAAGAAATTAAAGATGAAGATTGGGTGAAAAAAACCCAAAAGCAATTCCATCCTATTTCAATAAAAAATAAAGTTTGGATTATTCCAACGTGGCATGATGTAGTAAACGATAAAGCAATAAATCTGATTCTTGACCCCGGTTTAGCTTTTGGTACTGGGTCTCATCAAACCACTCATTTATGTATTGAATGGCTAATAAAAAATATAAAAAAAGATGATGCCGTACTTGATTATGGCTGTGGCTCTGGAATTTTATCAATTTGTGCAAAAAAATTAGAAGCCGGTGTCGTAATCGGAGTAGATATTGACCCTCAAGCTATTATTGCTAGTAACAATAACGCCCAAATTAATGAAGTAAATATCAAATTTAGTAACTCCAAAAATACGTTAAAATTTAAGGCAGATATTGTTGTTGCAAATATTTTATCTAGCGCCCTAAAAGTTCTAGCCCCAGCTCTTGCATCTTATTGTAAAAAAGCTGGGAAAATTGCTTTATCAGGTATTCTTAGAAAACAAGAAAAGGAAATAAAAGACATATACAGTGAATGGTTTTTAATGGAGGAATCATTATATAAAGACGAATGGGTATGTTTATCGGGAATAAAAAAATAAAAATGTACTAATTAAATTTTCCAGTTTTTTTATTTATAAAATCATTAGCCTTTCCAAAAATTTTTTTTCTTCTGTCAATAGTCATTTTATTAAGTGCACTACTTAGGATGGATAACCTTGGATTTTTTTTGAAAAATAATATGTTATCTGATACAAAACTCCAGTACAAACCATCCAATGTGTCGCACCATTCGTCTCTTTTATAATTACTCATTTTTAAAATATAATTAGAACCACATGAATAAGGTTTAGTAGCAAATAATCCACCGTCAGCAAATGTTCCCATTCCATAAACATTTGCTTTCATAACCCAATCAGAAGAGTCAACAAACATTTCCATAAACCAATTGAATATTTCATCTGGGTGAATTTTAGACAAATTCATTATATTCGCAATAATCATTAATCTCGGAATATGATGCGTATAGCCATAGTTAATACAATCTTTAATTGCATCATCAAGTGGAGTAATACCTGTTGTCCCTTCATACCAGTCTTTGGATAAAGATCTATTGTGTCTCCAAAAATTACCTTTAACCTCAGTTTCTTTTTTACTATGATAAATTCCTCTTATAAATTCACGCCATCCTATGATTTGCCTAATAAATCCCTCAAGGCAATTTATTGGGAATGGTTTTTTATCATGAAATATAAAAGTTTTTTCTAAAATTTCAAGGGGTGTTAATAAGCCCATATTTATGATGGGACTGATTAAACTATGAAATAAAAAATTATTATCTTTATCGATTGCATCCTCAAAATCTCCAAATTTTTCAAGCTTGTTTTCCAAAAAATTATCTAGAAATACCAATGCTTGTTTTCTATTAAAAGGTACCCAATGATTATCAATTTTTCCAGGATGATCTTGAAATTTTAAATTAATAATTTCTTTTAGATCATCTAAATAAATCGAGGTTTGATTTTTAGGTTTAGCTGGTACTTGTATATTTTTCGGAAGTTTCTTTCTATTATCAGAATCAAAAGACCATTTTCCACCGATTGGTTTATTGTTATCATCAATGAGAATTTTTAAATCTACTCTCATCATTTGATAAAAACTAGACATCCTTAAAGTCTTATCTTTTTTTGAAAATTCTAAGAATTTTTCTCTGCTACATAAGAACATTGGAGAAGGGATTATCGAATATTTAATATCATTATTTTGAAGTAAAGAGATAATTTTATATTCAAATGATTTGTCTTCAATTTCAAAAAAATATACTTCATCAATCTTTTCTTTTTTTATGGTCCGTAATAATTTTTCTTCATACGGACTATGAAAGTCAGAATCTTCAATTGAATAATAAATTACTTTAAATCCACTATTTTTAAGTTCATCTCTATATTCCCGCATTGAAACCAAAAAATTTAATATTTTTAATTTATGATTTTTTGGTTCGGAGCATAGTCCCATATCTTCTGCCATAAAAGTCAAAGATACCCCTATTTTGTTTATTTCTGAGATTGGAAATAATTGATTTCCTAAAATAATTTGTAATTTCTTCATGATTTATTCCACATTTTTTGATAATCTCCCTCAGGATCATAAGTTTGCCTTTGTTTTTCAATATTAAAGTGTCTACCTCCACGTGGATCTGTTCCACATCCTGCAATATATGCCCAGTTGCCATAGTTACTGTATACATCATAGTCAATTAATTGCGACTCAAACCATGCTGCACCAGATCGCCAATCACAAGATAATTCATTGACAAGATAACTTGCGGTAATCTGACGCATTCTATTGGATAGAAAACCCGTTTTATTTAATTCGATCATACCGGCATTTATAAAAGAATTTGGAGTTTCTCCTTGTGACCAAGCTAGGAAACTTTTTACATTATGTTTTATTTTTATTGGGTTTAATCCTAGACCACTTTTATAAAAAAAATAATCGCCATATTTAATGAATATAAATCTAAAAAAATCTCTCCATAACAGCTCAAAGAAAATCCAATAAGTACTCTCATTTGCTATAAACGCTAATTCGTACTCTTTTAAATATGAATATATTTGCCTTGCAGAGATAAATCCTAAAGCTAGCCAAGGGGAAAATTTCGTAGAAAAATTTATCCCTATTAAATTATTTCTAGTGTCTTTATAAGATAGTGGGAAATTACTCTGAAAATATTTTTTTATACTAGCCCGTGCATTTATTTCACCACCCATAAAATTATCTTGAGAAATAGGAAATGAGCTTTGCTTGTAATCTTCTGTTTTTTGTAATTTGATTTCAGTGTTATCTATTGTAATGGGCAGAAGATTACTTATATTTTCTGACAATCTGTTTGGGCTATTTGGCTTAATCTGATTTTGTTCGATCAGTTTTCTAAATTTGGTAAATACATTCGGCATATCATTTAGATCAAAGGGTAACTGCTCTAAATTAAATAATGATGATTGAAAAGTGAGATTAACATTTATACCGAGATTTTTAAGTGATTCTATTTGTTTTTTTTCCTCTGATGCGTATATTTCTTCACAAAAAACTGTATCAATAAAATGTTCTTGCGTAATCTTTTTTAAAATTTCAATGGTATTACCTTTAAATAAGTGGAGTGAATGCCCATAATTTTTTAATATTTTATCTAAATTTGAAATACCTTGATTAATAAATATTTTCCTATGCTCACCCATTCTTAGGAATTCCCAAGATGTTTGCCGATAATTATTTTCATCGTCTATATATATAAATAAAATATGTTTTGAATTATCAATTGCTTTATTCAGGGCGAGGTTATCATTAATTCTAAGGTCACTCCTAAACCAATACACACTTTTCATAAAGTTGATCGCCTTTCTTTTTGACACTTTTTAGAACAGTATTTTACTGACTCCCAGCATAATTTCCATTTTTTTCGCCATTGGAAAGAACGAAGACAAACTGGACAAGTTTTTGAAGGAAGAAATTGTTTTTTCATTTATTTAAGATTAACTATACCTAATAAAGGTTCAACGATAAGGTAATAAAAGTATATTACTAGTATTCTTTATATAGTTTTTAAAAAGGATATATTTTAAATATATAAAATTTTTTAATAATTATTTTTTTAATTTTTTAGATGCATTTAATCAAGCTTTTAATTCATTTAAAAAAAGGTCTATACTATAAGAATGATTATTAAATATTTTTTATTGAGCTAATTTATTTAAATTAAATGTTTAAAAATATTTTCATAGCTATTTTTTCAATTTACATTAGTGGTTGTGCTTCTATATTTAGCAAAAGTTCGCAGTATCCAGCTCCACATAATGATTACACAGGTACTGTCATACAAAAGCATTTTGGCGAAGAAGATCCGACGGACTTTATGATAAGAAGTTGTAAAATGTATGGTGGATTTAATCAAGATAGCATTAAAAACATTGGTAAAGATCACTTGATGCAATATATCATGCAATTTAATTGCAATTATAATGGCACGATAGCTAAGGAATTGAATATCGATAGCAAATCATCGATAAGACTCAGTGGATCAGTTGCAAAAATTAAATGCCAGAATATTGGATTTGAAATAGGGACAATAGAATTCAGAAAATGTATGGAAGAATTAACCCGTTAATTAAATAAATGAACAGTTATGCATAAAATATTAATACTTTTAATTCTTTCTTTTTTTTCCTACTCAAATTATGCGAACAATACTGTTAGTTTTAATTGTAAAGGTATTAGTCAATTTGAATTAATTGGTTCATCAGGTAAAAAAGAAGAAATGAAAAATATAAGCTTTGATTTCATAGACGGTAAGTTGCAAGATCTTAATAATATAGATTGTCAGTGGTCGGAGAAAATCATTAGTTGTGAGTCAAATTTCTTGAATATACGAAGATTAACTATCAATCAAGAAACAAACGAAGTTTCTGACTTTATTGCCGGAAATAAAGGTTTTGGTCAATATACCGAAACTTTTAAAGGGAAATGCAATTAAGAAAAATTCTATTTCTATTGAAGTAATTAATTCTAATACCTTTAAAGTTACTATTTCAGCCACCAAAAAAACAGAGCATTTTGTGACAGTCACACAAGCTTTTCTAAATCAATTTAGCAAATATAATAAAAATCCTGAGAGTATAGTTATTCATTCTTTTGAATTTTTACTAGATAAAGAGCCCAATACATCTATATTAAAAAATTTTGATATTCAAGATATAAGTAAATTTTTTCCAGAATATATTGATAATATTAAAAAATATTTCTGAAACTCTCCGAATAAAATTAAGTCTTTATAATACTTATTTTGTTAAAGATATGCTTATGATTTTTAAATACTTATTGCTTCTTTTATTTTCTTCTATGACCCATGCCAATGAAGTTAAAAATGGGATTTATCAAGAAAAATTTATTAATGGAAATCTTAAATACGAAATTTCTTATAAAAATTTTAAAAAAAATGGTAAAGAAGTATTTTGGTATGAATCAGGCGTTAAAAAAATGGAAAGCCATTTTAAAAATGGTTTAGAAAATGGGCCTTGGCGACAATGGCATAAAAATGGAAATATTAAGCTTGAAGTCACATACAAAGATGGTAAAGAAAATGGAACATGGCAACAATGGTATAAAGACGGTACACTGCGTTCTTCAGTATTGTTTATAAATGGCATTAAAGATGGTGAAGAAATAGTCTATAACAAGGACGGAAGTATACGCTCTAAAGATATTTATAAAAATGGTAAAGTGATTAAATAATTTAAGGTAATAATTATATGATTAAATCATATGCTGCGATGAAAAAAGGTGCCCATCTTGAGGAGTTTATATTTGATGAAATTCCTTTGCAGCCCAAAGAGGTAAGGATTAAAGTTCATTCATGCGGAATTTGTCACAGTGATATTAGTGCTATAGATAACGATTGGGGAAAATCAAAATTTCCTATGGTGGCAGGCCATGAAGTGGTTGGTGAGATTATTGAATTGGGTTCTGAAGCTTCATTTCATAGAATTGGAGATAAAGTTGGATTAGGTTGGCACTCTGGGTATTGCAATAATTGTGAATATTGTGCAAATGGTGACCATAACTTTTGTAGTAAAACCAATAAAACAGTTTATAGTCAATATGGGGGCTTCGCTGAAAAAGTTTCTGCAAATGAAGTAAGTGTAATACCGTTGCCTTCTGAACTTAACCCTGTAAATGCTGGTCCCCTTTTATGCGGAGGTATTACAGTATTTACCCCTATTGTTGAATTTGATATAGATAAAAATCATAAAATTGGAGTTATAGGTATTGGAGGTTTAGGTCATCTTGCAATTAAATTTTATAAAGCTCTTGGCTGTCATGTTACTGCCTTTACAAGCTCAAAAGATAAAGATGAATATTTATTAAGCATGGGTGCAGATGAAGTTTTATCTTCAACAGACCAAATTAATATTAAAAAATATAATGGGCTATTTGATTTCATTATTTCAACTGTAAACGTAAAATTAGAGTGGGATCTTTATTTAAGTTTAATTAAGCCACGAGGAAGATTGCACTTTGTTGGTGCTGTTCTTGAAAAAATTGATGCTTCGGTATTTTCTCTTATGGGTGGTCGACGATCAATATCTGGATCTCCAGTAGGAAGTCCGAAAAATATAAAAAAAATGTTAGATTTTTGTGCAGAACATAATATTTATCCAGACGTTGAAAATTTTAAATTTGAAGATATAAATATAGCTTTACAAAAGTTGAGAGATAACAAAATTAGATTTAGGGCAGTGTTGTCATGGTAACTTTACAAATGATACATTTTATTTCCTCTGCTTTATTCGGCGTTATGATATCTTTTATGATTTTAGTCACACCAATTGTCTTTAAAGTTCTGGACTCCAAAAATGCTCAAAGTTTTTTAAGAACATTTTTCCCTAGACTTTTTAATTTAGGCCTAATTGTTTCAGGGGTACTTATAATATTAAGTTTTCAAGAAACAATCATATTTTATAAAATTACATCGATTAGTATTTTTTTCGGTTTTATGATAAATCAATTTATTATCACTCCAAAAATCAATAAGTATAGAGACCTAGAATTAAATAATACAAAAGGAGCAAAAAAAGTTTTCTCAATTTTACACTTTATTTCTGTTTTTATTTTTATAATTCAATTGATATTAACCCTTTTAATCATTTTTACTTAAGTGGCAAATTACAATGTCAGTGGATTGATAACACTAGCTAAACTTGCTAATGAAAGTAAAAAAAAATGGTATGTATATATCTTACAATGCGCAGACAAAACCTTATACACTGGCATAACTAATAATCTTAATAAACGGATTAGTGATCACAACAAAGGCTTAGGTGCTAAATATACAAAAGGTAGAAATCCACTACACTTAGTTTTTAAAGAACAGCATTCCGATCGAGTTAACGCGGCAAAAAAAGAATCTAAAATAAAAAAACTTACAAAAAAAGAAAAATTAATCTTAATACACAATCAATAAATTTTTTTGGAGTAATAATCTTAAATGTTCCAATGGTTCGAAAATTTAATAAGTCCTTTTCCAAAGGATCTTATACAAACCCCTCCGAAATCATTATATAAATTTGCCATACTTTGTGTAAAGGATATAAAAATATATGTTTTTTTTATGTCTTTTTTAACTGCTTGTATCGCAAGTTTTGAAGCTATCTTATATGCTGTTCTTGGTTTATTGATAGATGCAATGGCGAATAATGGTCCTTATCAGTTTATCCAAAATCATAAAACTTTACTTATCATTACTGCTGCTGTTTTAATAAGTAGCACTTTTCTAGTAGCTATCCAGACAATGATTAAACATCAGTCACTTGCAGGACCTTTCCCTATGAGAATGCGTTGGAATTTTCACCGTTTGCTTCTTAATCAAAGTATTGATTTCTATAATAATGAGTTTTCAGGAAGAATTTCTGCGAAGGTAATGCAAACTGCTCAAGCACTGAGAGATATGTGGTTTATATTAACTGATATTTTAGTTTATGTAGTAGTTTACATAGCAACAATGGTTATATTAGTTGGTAATCTAAATACCCTTTTAATTTATCCTTTCTTAATATGGATATTTATTTATATTGCTACTCTTTTCCATTTTATTCCTAAATTAGCTAAGCTTTCAAAAAATCAGGCTGATGCGAGATCTTTAATGACAGGTCGAATTACCGACGCTTATACCAATATAAATACAGTAAAATTATTTTCTCATGCAGGTAGAGAATCTCAATATGCAAAAAATGCCATGGATGAATTTTTAGAAGCTATAAAGAAACAAATGAGAAAGATTTCTACAATTCAAATTATAAATCACTTTTTAAGTATGCTTTTAATACTATCAACAACTGGAACTGCACTCTGGTTGTGGTCAAATAATGAGATTGCTATTGGAGTATTAGCAGCAGCATCCGCAATGTCATTAAGACTAAATGGAATATCTCATTGGGTCATGTGGGAAATGACTTCGCTTTATGAACAAATAGGTATTGCCCAAGATGGATTATCTATGCTGTCAAAAAAACAAATAATTAATGACAAATCAAATGCTTCTAAATTAATAATAAAAGAAGCGCCTATTGTGTTTAACAACATTTCATTTTCATATAACAAAGACGATTCATTCTTTTCAAATTTTTACTTAAAAATTAAACACGGTGAGAAGGTCGGTATAGTTGGTAGATCTGGGGCTGGGAAGTCGTCTTTAATTAATCTTCTTTTAAGATTTTACGAATTGGATAAAGGCTCAATAGAAATTAATGAAAAGAATATTAAAAATATTACTCAAAATAGTTTACGATCCAACATAGCAATGGTAACCCAAGACACGTCTTTACTTCATAGATCTATAAAAGAAAATATTGCATACAGTAAACCAAATGCAACTAATAACGAAATCATTTCAGCAGCAAAAAAAGCTCAGGCTCATGAATTTATTTTAAATCTCAAAGATCAATACGGAAATAGAGATTATGATTCACTTGTTGGAGAAAGAGGGGTAAAACTCTCTGGTGGTCAGAAGCAAAGAATTGCTATTGCAAGAGTTATTCTAAAAAATGCACCCATATTACTCCTAGACGAAGCAACAAGTGCGCTAGATTCAGAGGTTGAAATAATTATTCAAGATAGTCTTGCTAATCTAATGAAAGGAAAAACTGTTATTGCAATAGCACATCGGCTTTCTACTATTGCAGCCATGGATAGATTGATTGTAATGGATCAAGGTGCCATTATTGAAGAAGGAAATCACAAGTCCTTAATAAAAAAAGAGGGCTTGTATTATCAATTATGGCAACATCAAAGTGGTGGCTTTATTGGCGATTAGAAAAATTAACTAAATTAAAAAAATTTAGAATAAACGCTTTATTAAATTATTGCGTTATTTTTAATTGTCTATATACTTCCGTCATCGAAAGATTGTCATGTAGTCTTGTTTAATTGCCAGTCTTACCAAGCAATAAAACAAGGATAAAAATGTCGTTTAAAACATTAAATCTTGATAGCGCAATTATGAAAGCTATTGAGGAAGAGGGATATAAATCTCCCACGCCCATTCAAATAAAAGCTATTCCAGAAGTTTTACTTAATCGACATCTGTTAGCGTCTGCGCAAACTGGAACTGGCAAAACAGCAGCATTTGTTTTACCAATTTTAGATAGAATTTCAAAAAATAAATCTCATAGCCATGGTCCAAGAGTGCTTATTATTAGCCCTACTAGGGAACTTGCAAATCAAATCACGGATAGTATAAAAAAGTATTCTCGTCATTTAAAAATTAATTCCATTACTATTACAGGTGGCATATCTTATTCTTTGCAAAATAGAATGTTTAGAAAACCAATTGATATATTAGTAGCGACACCTGGACGGTTACTTGATTTATTTAAACAAAAAAAAATAAGATTTTCTGATTTAGATGCAATGATTTTAGATGAAGCAGACCGAATGTTAGACATGGGATTTATTCCAGATATAAGAAGGATATATAACGCTACAACAAAAAAACAGCAAATGCTTATGTTTTCAGCAACCTTTGATAATCCTATCCAAAAAATAGCGAAAGAATTTTTAAAAGATCCGATTACAATCATAATAAAACCAGATATATCAGGTCATAAAGATATTAAGCAATTAGCTTATTTTGCAGACAATCAATCACATAAACAACAGCTATTAGAGCATTTCATTAACAATGATAATCTTACGCAAGGAATTATCTTCACTGCTACTAAGAAAATGGCCGATCGGTTATCTGATCAACTGTATCATTTAGATATTAAAACATCTGCTTTGCATGGTGACATGACCCAAGGTGCGAGAAGTAAAGCTATCAAACGTTTTAAGAAAAATGAAGTAAAAATTTTAGTTGCTACTGATTTAGCATCACGTGGTATTGATGTGAAGAATATTTCACATGTATTTAATTATGATATGCCACGTTTTCCTGAAGATTATATTCATAGAATCGGACGAACAGGCAGAGCAAATAACAAAGGTGTGGCTATTAGTCTTATTAGTCCAACCGATAGAGAGTTTTTAAAAAAAATAGAAAAATTCATTAATTTAAAACTCTCAATTGCTTCAATAAATGGACTAGAGCCAACTATCATTAGTGAAAAAGAGGTTCCAAAAAGAAAAGGTAAAAAACGCTCCTTTAAGGGGAAAAATAAATTTTTTAAAAATCAAACAAATGCAAAAAAAAGAATTAGAGGTAAATCTAGTCCGTCAAAGCCAAATCATTAATAGAATATATCCCGGTGGGCCTATCTTTGTCTAATTTCCAACTTTTTTGTTTAACAACACAACACCTGTCTCGATTAATATCAGAAACTCCGAATTTTAGTTTAGCATTTGGAATAATTCGATAAATATGTCTTTCTATACCATCAATAGTCTCTGGCGCATCATCATGAGCACAAAAAATTAAAACACTTTGCTTACGAGTAGATGTCTGCCTTATGACCACTAAATCCTCTCTTTTTAATTCTTTTAAATGTTTCTTTATTTTCGTAAGCTCCTCATTAGTTATTGGCTCGGACTTTAACAAACTGACACGCCTTAATAATGAAATAGCATTTGCGTTAATTTTTTCCCTGCTTAGGATTTGTGGAATAAATCTAACAATCCATACTTGCTTTTCTTTAGAAGCTTTCAAGTTTGAAATAATTTGATCTACTGGATATTTTGTTAAAATTGGTGGACGCATAAACTTTATTTTATCATCTCTTATAACTAAATATATGATATTTTATATCTCTTACTAAACTAGTGCCAAATAATAATATGAATCGTTTTGACAGAATAATCCTTACCTCTACTCTTATAACTTCAATCATTACTTTTTTATTGTTTATTGTATTTAAAATATACAAGTATCTTACTTTAGGTATTTGGGTAAAATCGGTATCTACTTGCCAAGTTTTTTCAATACTGTGTTTTGATAACTTTATATTTTCCTGGCTAAGTAATATAGAGGCTTTTTTATTTGTTCCAATTTTTTTTGCTAGCTATTTTATTTTGCATAAATTAATTATCAATAAAAAATAGATGGCGTTATACTTTTACGATATTGCATTATTTGTTCTCTTGATTATTATTCTTCTTATATTAATAATCTTAGCAAACAAAAA
>MDTG01286722.1_pt1 | contig 17551 bp, 19 predicted proteins | sample 811421 | NCBI WGS metagenome assembly MDTG01 (sample SAMN05326645, study PRJNA326480) | marine metagenome | isolation source: seawater | place: Pacific Ocean: South East | collected 2011
AGTATGATAATTATTTCCCCTGGCCCTATGAAGATATATGTGTTATCCTTACTATATTCATACTCCTGTGTTGTTTAGGTCTTAATTCAAAATAAAGAACTCATATAAATTTGATACTAATTATACTAATTATAAATATTTTTTATAGTAAAGAATATGAGTTCTACTGAAAAAGAAGTATATACTGCTGTCCAAGATATGGTTAACTCGGTGGTTCATGAATGTAGAAGAGATCATGTATGTGTTTCTTGTGGAAAAGATGAGAGGACAATCCATTGTAGAGGAGCATGGCTCACAAAATCTAGAGTTTATGACACAAATATTGATACTCTTATAGATGCTCCTCTTAATATGGGTTATGGTTCAAAGATATGTAAATCGTGTACTCATCATACAAAACATTGTGCTGACTGTGGACTTTCAGAAACTCTTATGTATGAGAGCCTTCTAGAAGAAGATGATACAAATTCTGTAGTTTTTAAAGAGTGTAAGAGTGATTGGCCCATAGTCTCAAGATGTCCTGATTGTTACGAAAGATATAGGAGATATAATCTTCATAGTCATCTTTACTACAGTAGTGAATCAGAAGATGAGTTGTATGTGTGTGAAAGCTGTGGTAGAGAATGGGATGGTCTTGCTCAATGTCCTTGTGGATTAAATTATAGTTCAGATGAATCACTGGATGAATCTACTGTTACCAATATTGAAGAAAGAGAACCAAAGATAGTTCTACAGGGTGGTCTTATAGATATGATCAACACACTTGATGAAATAAAAAAAGAAATCCCTGAAGGGAAATATCTAAAAATGATGAATATTATGAAAGTTATGAATGATTCTTTAAAGAAACTTCCTCATCCAAAGTAATCTTTTAAATCTAAAATTTGATATTCTTAAACTCATTTTTTATCAAACAAATATAGAGAGATGAACTTCTCAAGCGAAGACTTTCCTGCTCTCGGTGAGAAGGTTATAAAAAAATCCAAACCTGTTCCCCAAGAAGTGATAGATAAGGTGGAGGCTTTTGTGAACTCAAGAGAAGTGATTGTGAGCACAAAAAAGTGTCTTCTTTGTCAGAAGGATGTAGGAAAAGAACATTTCATGGGAGAAGCTTGGTTTGAGTCTCGTTTCACAATTGGAGAGTGTCTCTGTAAGAACTGCATCAAGGCAAATCCGAAGAAGTATATTCTCTATAAGTATCTGGAGAAAGATGAAGTGATTTCTGAAAGACAAAAAACTCTTGTATGTAATTGGATCACCATCTTTCCAGAGGTGTGGCCTCATCAGTGGGAGGAAGAACATCTTAAGAAAGATGAACTAGTTGATCTTAAATGGGAGTCACTCAAGTACTACATAGTATGGCTAAGGGAATCTAGATATGTTGGAGAGAAGGTTGCGTGGTATTCAGGTAATCAAAAAGTGATTTTAAAAGGTATTATCAAAAAGGTAAATGATGATGGAACATGTGTTGTAGAGAGAGATGCCTACACAGAAAAAGAAAAAGAAATGTCCACAAGATTTGATAAAACGATTACAAAGAAAAGACTACTTCCACCTCTTTCACAAAAAGATTCTGTTCGTCTTATCTTGGATACACCAGGATGTGTTCGTCCGAGTTATCAACATCCTCAGCTCTGTCATGGACCTTGTAAGAGATACAGGTTAGGAATAGGTAAGAAGGTTAATATGAAGAGTGGTCTGTGGCATTGTGATGAGTGTGTAAAAAAAGAAAAGATAGAAGAAAAAGATCTAAGTCTTCTACGTGCTCTCAGAGAAAAGTCAGATAGAGAGCATAGAGGTTTCGGTAGAACATGGATCATAGATAGTTGGGATTATAAGAAAGAACCAGTAACTAGGTTTGTAACTTGTTCTTGTCCAAGTTGTCATTATGACAATGCAACTGGTCATATGAATAGTAAGATGATAAACTACAAGTGTGAATGTTGTGGAAATATGAGCACAGATGGTTGGTTTGATAGGACTAAAATGAAAGAAGATCATTGGGAGTGTAAGAGATGCTGGGGAGAGAAATACTGGAAACCGGATGTTAAACTTGATACTTGGGATGATGTTTTTCGGTAGAATATTATAGGAATATGATTAATAAAATTTTTTATGATTTATGAATATAAATTTGATAGAAATATTCGTTGTATAATTAAAATATAATGTTAACTAGGGATGAACTGATTTCTCTTTTACTATTTAAAGTGTTAAAAGATCCTTATCTTATAAAATATCTCCTTAAACGTCTAAAATGGAGTGAACTACACGATAAGGATATTATGAAAATAAAAGATATATTCCACAATCATAAAATAAGAATGAATAAATCTTTTGTAAGAATCTTCTATTTTCAAGAAGGATTCATAAAAAAAGAAGAAAGAGAAATAATTTGTGAACAAACTATTAAAGAAAAGATACTAACAGTTAAGAATATTTTAGATTATAAACATGTAAAAGAAGCTTCAATTTTTGAAGCACTCTTAGATTTTGAGATTTTTGAAGAAGATTATTATCTTAGACCTTACATTTTATGCAGAAATAATGATATTGAAGTCATAAATTAAAAATATAGAAGATATATATATATATATATATATATAATGATTGTGCGTAAAAGAAATACTTTAAGAAAAAGGAATACTTTAAGAAAAAGAAATACTTTAAGAAAAAGAAATACTTTAAGAAAAAGAAATATTTTAAGAAAAAGAAATACTTTAAGAAAAAGGAATACTTTAAGAAAAAGAGGTGGATTTAGTTTTAACTCATTAAAATGTCACAAAATATTGAATTATGAAAATACATCATATAGAAATATTAGTAGAATTACAAAAAACGAAAAGGATAAAACGGTTTATGTTGTTAATTTAAATTATGATCCACCAAGAGGTTCTAGATCTTCATCTTCAGAAGATGGTTATGATTATTGGCCGAAAGCTGGAAAAGAATCTCATAAAATTTTAAAATATGAAAAGACATTTGATCAATTATATAAAATACGGAGTAAATTAAGAAAACATAAAATATTATCTAGAGATTTTAAGGATCTTCCACCACTAACCAAAACCATAATAAGATTAAATAAGAAAAGTAAAGACGAAAAAGAAGAACTATGTGAAGAAAGATTAAAAGAAATAGATTTTTTTATTCGAGGAATAGCACATGCGTTAACATATGCTGTAGTAGGAGATGAAATATTTGATACAGTAAACAAATTATTTTATTAATAAATTAAAATCTAAGTTAATATTATACAAAGATGGTCGCGCGTAAAAGTTTTAGGAGAAAGAGGAATACTTTGAGAAAGAGGAATACTTTGAGAAAGAGGAATACTTTGAGAAAGAGGAATACTTTAAGAAAGAGAGGAGGTGGTATATTTTCTCTAAAATGTCATCCTTTCGTAAATTCTAGTGATTTTGTACATAGGATGAGAGAAGGTAAAAAAGGCGTAACTATATATATAATTAATATTGACGCACTAGATACACGTAAACCAGAATCTCAAAAGAGATTTACCACAAAAACTTTCAGTGAACTTTTTAATATAAGAAAAAAACTAGTAAAAGAATATAAGAGAGAAGAGTTTCCTCCTCTAAAAAAATCGAGTTTTAATGTTACTAAATCAAGAAGAGAAAAAAAGTGTACAGAAAGATTAACTCAAATCGACGGGTTCATGAAGACTGTTGTTGGAGATGAAAGTATTAAAGATAGTTTCATAAAATATGCAAAAGATGTCGAGGAACCCGAAACTGAAGCGATTGCAGACATTTCTCAAACATCTAGAGATACTAGTAAATGGTCGGGACAGTTCGGAGATTATGTTGTACAAGTTTCAGTGGAAGAAGTTTCTACTGTATATTCTAATCCTAATAAGAATAAATATAGTGTGCAATCTAATAGTAGAGAAACAACTAGGCAAAGTGGAAGGGTTGGACGATCTCAAGGGATTAAGAATTTCAAAACTGAAAAAACATTTAAAGAGTTTAAAGATTTGAATAATGACATTAAAGGAACGGCATATCGATTAAAATCGTTCCCCCTATTGATGCAACCAAATAAGGCGAAAGCTTTAGAAGACTGGTTATCTAGTTTAATTAATGGAATAAATAGAAATAAGCTCCACGATGAAGGAATTGATCTGTCAGTAGGCGTGCAGAATATCGTGGATGGAGACATAAAAACATTAAAAAGATTCTTTTATGGCACAAATTAATGACCAGAAGTAATACTAGAATATTGAAGACATCTAGGTGTATCTTCTCTAAAACACATCATTCTTGTACACCCCCCAAGAACACCATTATTCGCAGAACATGTATTACATCCGTCAAACCAAGAAACACAATTCTCAGGGACTGTAGTCGGAACATTGTATACTGGTGGTATGATTGGAAAGAGAATATTTTTTTCTGTCCATGATTTATCCACAACATTACTCATAAAATCTATCGTTTTCCCCTGAACATTTACAATAATTGTGGGTGATGTATATGTAGGAATTGTAATCTGTGCGATAACTATTTCATTTCCTTGTTCTGTAAGATCTATAATAGATGGATTCATTAAGAATACAGCTCCATTATCAACCTCTAGTGAAGTAGATTCATCCCATTGCGTAAAATCTATTCCTATAGAAGATATAGTTCCTTGAGGATCTCCATTTGTTAAACCAATTGTGAGCCAAGAATCAAAAGAAGTATCGGGAAATAGACCCTTCATATATTGAGAAACACCTCCTAGATTTTGCCCCTGATATATTGGACTTTGATAAACCGGTGGAAAACTCATCGTTAAAGTCTCATCATCTTTAGTATTACCATAAATTGCATAAATATTTTTTACATTCTTATTTTCTTGAACTACTAGTGAAAGTTGATAAGTAGTTTGACCATTAATTCCATTCATATTACAGTGAGTTACCTCTGTAATCTTCGGACAAACATAATTGTATCCATCACAAGGAGGTTGAGTTAGAGGACACTCTTGAGATTGAGGTGAAGGATCATTGCACTGACACATCTGACAACCATTATCATCCAATTGATTACCATCAGGACAGAACATCATACACATTACATCGGGGCAGGGTGTATGAATGGGAGGAATTACTGAGGGGGGTGGAGGAGTTACCACAGGTTCTGGGCTTATCGGAGGTTGTGGCGCTGGCGTAGGTGTAGGATAATATACGGGTGGCATAGGATCAACGGCTATAGGATCTATGGTATTCATATCACAACTCTCAGGGCATGCTATATTTAGACCCTTTCTCTGCTTTGTTAAACAATCTTCACAGTCTAAAAAATTATCTGAACAAGGTATTTCCCATTGTCTTATACAAGATTGAGAGGACTCACACCAAGTATATCCAGCAGAAATCAAACAATTATTATCATCACGTGATTCTCCTACAAGAGGAATACTATTTTGTCCAAGAACATTCAAAATATACGAACTGAACAAAAAAAACTTTAACATATTTATACTCTACTGTAGATTATATATCTACTCTAAGGTTTAAATGGCTTTTTTTACTATTCGTTAGTATCCTTATATCCCTTAATAACCAGAATAATAGTCGCAACTGAAATCATCATCCAGGTAGTCATAAGTATCATAGAAATCGTGATCTCCTGGACCCATTGAAGGTCTTGTATAACTTTCAAGTCTTTCACTTTCTTTGTTGAAGCTCAAGTCGTCTTCAAATGCGATGAATGGAACAGAGTTGACATATGAGGATCTAACACCTTCATAGTAAACGAACTCTCTATCTTCTCCTGTTCTGAGTTTATCCATAGTTCTCCATACATCATTCCATCTAATCCCTTCATATACCGGTTCAATAAGAGACCACCGAAAGATGTCCAACCATCTTTCAAAGATTGAAAGAGTGATGGGAAGATTAGGTGGAATCCAAGATACGTTTAGGTAAATTGGTTTATCATTTGGTCCATATCTAAGTGGGATCCATCTGTATTTTTCATCGATACTGTCCCAATATGTGAAGAAATACTTCTTTTTCACATTAGTCGGCATGGTGTGACGAATGCGACCATCCTCTTCATTCGCATCCCACCATTCCATCCAAAATGCACTTGATCTGTATTGAATGGTACGATCAACTCCTGCCAAGTCTATATCGAAGACCTCTTGACCTCTTTCATTCAGAGGATTTCTCACTTCTACAACACAATACATACCTGGATTGTTATCTCTAATCTCTTCCCAAAGACCAAGAATCTTTTCATCCTCAGCCTTTTTTTTCATCAAATCACTATGAGCCTTTTCTTCATAAACTTCATTGAGTTTCATATCTGTGATCTCTTCAGTGTGCTCGTAGATGTCTCCCAATTCTTGAGCGACCTTTGACAATCGCTTGTGCCAAGAATGTTTCGGTTTGGGTTTCGTCGGATAGTTCTTGTTCTTCTTCTTCGGAATGCGTCTCTTTCTGTAAAACTTACCTTCTCCTTTCTCTTTTCCAGGATTCTTTGTGACTTCGACGAACTCAAGAGGAACATTCCTGGAACCCACGATCTCCTCCTTATCTTCGGGATCAATTATGTAACAGAGCTGTTCTGATTCCCAGTGAAGGGTAGTGTCTAGAGCGACTCCATCGATGAGTCTGTCCGCATATGTGTTCCCAGAACGCTTGTGCCTGGCGATTCCAAGATCATCAACTTGGAAGAGGTGAGAATCGCAGAAAGCCATCTCTTGAATATTAGTTTGTTAAAGATATGAGTGGTTTCAAATGATAGATGAGATCTCTCAAAGTTTTGTTTATGTGAACAAGAAAAACTTAAATCAAATTTTAGAATAAGAGCACTTAAAAAAAGAGAACTTCTATTAGTAATAATGTTAAGGAGAACAGCTGTTGATATGGAACAGAGTGAAAATCTTTTGGATATGAATGATGGTGAAACAGTTCGGTATATATATAATAGTAAGTGTAAGAAAACATTAATATGTACCTCTTTATTGATTACTCATTTATTAGTAGCAGGATTGGGTATTTTTAGTGGTCTTTATTTGTGTCAGAATGGACACCTTGACTGTTCTTATGATGATGGTTCTCTTTAAAAATATATATATATATATATAATATATATGGCAATTATTAGAAATAAGAGAACTAAAAAGAGAAAATTGAGAACTAATAGAAAAAGTTTTAAGAAATTAAAAACTAAAAAGAGAAGAAATAATAAAAATACAAAAAGGAAAAAATATTATGGTGGTTATACATTCTGGACAAAGTTAGGACTAGCTATATTTTTCTTAGGTTTAATATCAATTGTAATAGCTAGTGGTGTGGGAGGTTGGACTGCGAGTGTAGTTCTTTCAGGGTTTTTATCAACTGCTGGAAGAGTTTTACATGAGAAGTTTTTAAATGCTTCAGAAAATAAATCCGTTGATTCCGTTGATGTTAAAGATTATATGAAAGCTATCTGGGGAACTGGTTTTAGTAGAATAATTAATAGTTTGTATGATAATTCAGAGATTTCAACTGAACTAGAAGTATTTACAGTAGAATCTCCCGTTGATAAAGGTGCGTTAAAGTATATGAAAATAAGAAAAGATAAATGGATACAGGAAAGTGGTCTTAAAGATATTTTTGAGCAAATGCGATATAGTACACCTTTTCCGAAAGATTCTTTAAATAATATTGAAGAACTTAAAAATCATGGAGATGATAATGATTTAGAAAGTTTTTTCTCAGGATTACAAATAAAAAGATTAAGAAATAATACTAATACAGAAATAGGTAAAAAAAAGATAAATAAACTTTTATATTCTATTTTTATAGAAAATAAAGATATTAGTGAAGTTTTAAATACATTAGTTAAACAACCTAAGGAAGAACTATGGAGAGAAGTTTATGATGAAAAAAAGTTGGTATCATTATCTACTGAAGATGAAATAACTCTCAATGAGAAACAAGAAAATGAATTAAAAGGTTTACCACTTATGGGTGAAAATACTGATAATAAGTTTCATTTATTACCACTTTTATACAAAATAGAACCAAAGAGTTTAAATGTAAAGTTTGGAGATAATCATGATCCTTCAAATGTTCAGGAAATGAAAATAGACAATGAAAAGAATCTTTTAATAGGTATAAAGTCTAATGTAGATTTTTCTGAGATTCATTCAAAATATACTCTTAAAGTTACACTTCAATGTGGCAGATTTTGTAGAACTAAAGGATTACTAAAAAGAACACTAAATAAAAATAGAAAATTAGGTGGTGTTCTATTTTCAGAAAGAAGATTTACATTAGCAAAGAAAGAAGTATTAAGATACTGTAATAGAAATACGGAAAAAGTTGATACACTAGAGAATTTATTAAATGAGTGTTCAAGTTTAGATACTGAAAATGTTCCATGGGATCCTCCTATATCAGGGAAGTTTAAAGATATATCTTCTCTTGAATGGATAATAAATGATCCTCCTTATGTGAGAATATTTTTAAGAGAAATATCAGAATATAAAGAAAACTGTAAATTAAAAGATGTCTTATATAATTTATTGAATTATGAAGAAAAAAATGGTAAAGTGGAACTTGATTTAAATATATTTACTGAAGGAGTTATTAAGTTTATATCCGATATAAAAATAAAAACAAAAAAAAATCAGAAATTAAAAACAAATGATTATAAAGAAAAAATGAATAAATATTTATATGAGTTAAGTAGATTTTGGAACAAGTTTTATAAAGATAATATGAGAGATTATTGTGCTATGGTGGATAAAGTTTTTATTTAATTTCTACGAATCACATTTTTTACTTTTCTCATAATTTTTGGAGGTTTCACGTGTTCAGTTACTTCAGGTGATTTAGGAGAATTCATAACTGGTGAGTTTGGTTCATCCTTAATATAATGATTATATGTTTCATATATTATTCTAACATGTTTTTCTGCTTTAATCTTTTTAAGAACTTTAAATAGATAATGAACAAATTCAGAAAACTTTTTATATTCCGATTTCTTTAAATCATAACCTATTATATTAATTCTATTAATTACTTCATCTGCTAATTCTAAAATATCTTTTTGACATTCTTCACTTGAATTGTAAAGTATCTTTAAGATCTCGTATAAATCAGTAATATTACACCCTGTAAAATTAATTTTAAGAGTGTAATCTATTGTTGGATCCATTTCTTTCGAGATTATTTGTTTATACTTTACATTAAAAATATCAAATTTAAATTCTATATTTTTAATCATAAAATATAGATACATGTTTATAAGATACTTTACTCAGATATTTTATTATTCTTTCATATTGATCACAATTTGAGCAGTTTCAAGACATTTTTCATAGATAAAATCAAATGTATAAGGCATAACTTGAAGGAATACGGAAGCTTTTTTATGTCGTTCTATAAGTTTTATAGGTCCAACACTTTTTTCCAGGATTGTGTCTTTAATATGAAGTGTATTGAATGAGTCATAGTATGTCATTGAGCTTAGTCTATCTACAATAGAGCTTCCTTTCTGAAAATCACACCCATAACAGAATACTAAATAAGGATAATATGGATAAGGATCAAAGAGATTTTTGAGCTCATTATAATTCTTGTGAGCTCTTTCAATTGCATTTCCCATTGCTTGAGATTTCAAACCTTTTTCACATCTTTTCATATTAGTCCCTTGTTTCTTTGCTTCTGTGGATAAAATCGGTTCATCATCCATATACAATATTCCGCCATCGGGTCTAATAGTAGAGTTAGGATTTGAAGGATTGTATTGAGGATTAAATCTTTGAGCAATAATACTCTGTTTCAAAGTGCTATCTAATCTAAATGTTTTTTCTGGATACATTTTCATGAGATCTTGGTGAAGTTTTTTCATAACATCACGAACCTTTACATCATGAACTTTTGCTTCTTCCGTGTTGATACTCCTACCACCACCATCTCTAGTATGTCTCTTGCTCAGGAGATCGCTTTGAGACATCTTTGTGAGTTATATAACTAGATGATGAATGATATAGGATATTAATTAAGAATAGAATCAAAGATATTCTGTTCTTGAGATAATTCAATAGATAATGCATTTATTATAAGATAAAAAATACATAATTACATATCAAATTTGTTATACTCATAAACATCTCATCAAAATCTATCTTCATCACTTGTTACCACTTGTTACCACTTATCAAATGGTTGAAGAAGATAATGTTCTTCTATATCATATCTTTTATGAAGAACCCATAGATATTCTGTTACCTTGTTATTTCTATCTTTAAGATTTCTAGATCCTCTATATGTTTGATATTCTATTTCTTTTAGTATCCAATCATATTCTAGTCCTTTAAATATTTCTATGAGTTCTTCTTTAGAGATTATTCCTTCATCACTATATGACATAATTATATATGATGCTCTAATATTCTTTAGTAAATCTTCCATTGAGTCATGAGCTTTCTTTTTATAATTGTAATTAGATCGTTGCCAATCATTAGGGATTCCCGAAACTTTACTGAGATTATCTTTTTCTACATTATCTAAAATAGTATTGAGCATGAAATAATTTGAACTATAAGGGTGTTGATTGTAGGGGGGATCAAGATAAGCTATATCTAATTCTGGAGTTTCAAAGATTAATTCATTAATATCTTCGTTACAATGAATCATTGAACATCTGTGTTCTTGATCAGAGTAGATAGGTTTGTCCAGAACTATTTTTTTTACTATTCTAGATTCAGTATTCACTTCATCTTTACCACCAAAATGACCAATACCTTTCTTTTTATGAAATCCTTTAAAAACTCCAGAGGTATTTGTATTAATTGAAGCTTTTACTAATAGTGGTGCGATCAAGAATGGAAAGTATTCCTTTGGATACTCATCTATCTTCTTTCTTATTGTATCAATAATTAGAGCATTCTCTCTAGTATAAAATGCTCTTTCACCTTCTTTAATATCTTTTGTATCTTTTGGCGCATAATTCTTACAGATAACTCCTTCAACATTAAAATCTAAAGAGTTTAATTGATCTATATATTTATTTATAATTTTTCGCTTTTCTTGGGTAGGATTAGAAAGATAACATTGATTCACTATATGAGAATAAGGTTCCATATCATTCACAATAAGAATATCTGAATGATATTTTAGCATTCTTGCAATAACTCCTGAACCACTGAATCCATCTAATGAGCTAAGATTTCTACCCAATAGTTCTTTTATCTTTATCACTTCATTTTCAATCTCTGTAACAAGTTTTCGTTTATTACCAATATAGGTGATAATTTGAGATGAAAGATATTCTTGTTTAGACATTTAAGAATATAGTTGATATAATGGGTTATATAATATTATTCATCAAATTTTAAGTATAATTATGGATAATTTCAGTATTATGAGTCTTAATGTACATAATTTTTGTAATAGTGATATGAAAGACTCACTACAAGATATAAAGTGTTTAATTTTAAAATATGATATTATTGCTCTTCAAGAAGTTTATAATAAGGAGAAGTTAGGAGAAATTGTTAAAGGATATAATTACAGTTATAACGGAGGACTCTTATTAATGACAAGACATCGTTTAGAGCTTCTTAAGAATAAGTCCGATGATAAGTTTATTTCATTATTTATTCTTTTGAATGGTGTAAAAATATTTGTTACAAATGTTCATTTGAATTATATTGATGAGAATATAAGAAATGAAGAGATAGATGATATTTTAGAAAAGATTAATACTTATACTCATGAATATCCAAGTATTCTTTTGGGTGATTTTAATGCTCTCACAAAAAGCGATTATACTGTGAAAGAATGGTCTGATATATTTAAGGTGAGAAAATATGGACAGTGGGAATTACCCGTTCATGAATTAACAGATAAATTAAATAATGAATGGTATGATTGTGGTAAACACAATCCCTTAGTAACATCTAGATATAATACACGAATAGATTATATCTATACAAAAAATATGAAAATAATACACTATAATATTGAAGAAACTATGCCAAGTATTAGTGATCATAATTTAGTAATGATGAGATTTGGTATTTAAAGACCAAATTTGATATTCTTAGTGTTTAAATAAGGTAAATAACTAATACTTATTAGTAAACATGAACAAATCACAAAGTTCTCCTCAACTACTGGGTTTGCACGGAGCCTCTTCAAGACTCTTACCTGAGCCATTATCTTTAAACAGTCCCCCTACCCTTAGAACTTCTCTTAGTTTAGACAATCTTCAAGATTTAGAATCTGAGTTCTATTTTGAGGAGATCTTTGAAGGAGATGGTCCTTTAGGGATTAAGTTTTGTGAAGTCAATAGAAAGATTGTTGTAAGAAAGATTGAACAAGGGACAGTCGCTTCTGAATATTTCGGATTAGTTACTGACATGATCTTAGTATCGGTGAATGGTTCATCGGTTGAACACAAAAAATATGATAGAGTTCTTAGAGATATAAACACAATTTGGGATCTCAGAAATGAAATCAAGTTGAAATTCAAGAAACCCATCTATCAAGAGATAACTAAAGCTCTAAATGAGCACAATCTACTCAAATACTATGACAAGTTTGTTGAACTGGGGGCAAAGAGTTTTGGAGATTTTGAGTTTGTAGAGTATTCAGATCTTATAGGGATGGAGATGAGTCTTAAAGAACGTGAAAGATTTAAAAAAATTAATCCTAGTTGCTTGATATTTCCGGAATAATTAAATGGATTGTAATAAGATTATTCATATTTATTTTCTATTATGTAATTATATAATTCTTCATTAAAATCTTCTTCTAAAAACTTAAACATTTCTTTTTGTTTATCAATGTTGAATAAATCTTTCATATAACTAAGATAACAATTGTTTATTTCTGAAAATTTTATAATTCTTTCATTCAGTATTTGTAATTCTTTTTCTGAATCTGGATTATTTTTAAACCAACCTGAGTTTTTTTGACGTTCTAAATTATCATCAATATGTAAAATAATTTTTGTTTCAGGGAATAATTCCAAAAATACATTAATAAGTGAACCATCTTTAATTTTATAGATACTTTCTCCCGTATCACCTCCAAACCATCTTATTTCTTTAAAACCAATCACTCTTTTATCTGAACTACTGATAATACTTGTAATTAATTTTCTATAATTATCTTTTACATTGTCAATATTATAATTATTGAACCAACAAGGTTTAAAACAATTCTCTTTTTCTACATAAGAGACACCAGGATTTGAATTATTATTCAGATGAGGATTCATAATTAATTCTCTATACGATTGTAGTATATTTTCAATGACTAGTCCTTTTTCTCCAGTTATGTCAGAATCTTTTATTGTATTTATAATTCTTTGTAATGTTGTAGAACCACTCCTTCCTGTACCACATATTAAAATGATTTTCATATATAATAAATATTATAAAACAATTCACAAAAAAAACTATCTAATGTATGGAATTATGGGTAATTATCTACACTTCATATTTATTCTCTTTCATGGATACAGACTGGCCCAGCTTATTCCTTCGTGAATGCGGTTACGGACAATCATCCCTCTGAAGTGCCTTTGAATGGTGATTGCTGCTCTGTTCTCCTTAATCTCCCTCGACTCCCATAGTATACCGCGGCGCGCACCACGAGAAGGGTGTCTTGTTCTCTTCTTTTGATTCTTGGATAGGGGGAGTCGCGTTTTCTGACGCATACGTCGAATGCCACCACCAGCCCGGCTTTGCGTCCACATTCAATCGGCCGAGTTCCCGTAACTCTGGGACTGTTAGTGCTGTAAGCGAGTTCCCGAAAGAGCTCTAGTCAATTATCAATTGCTAAGTGTTCTCAGGAGGTGTTTGTTGATGCTCTTTAAATACTTAAAGAGCATCAAATTTCCTTAAGATCAAATAAAAATAAGGATGATTCACAGAATCATCCTTATTTATAATAGTGATAAAAAAACTATCTAATGTGTGGAATTATGGGTAATTATGGGTAATTATCTACACTTCATATTTATTCTCTTTCATGGATACAGACAGGACACACTTCCAGTGTGTCGCCCACGCGCGCCCGACAGCAAGGAAAACTCCGTCCATACCACTGCTATTCTAGCTCAGACCAGTGCCCAGATTGGCCGACGGTAGGGTGGCACTGCATTTCTTCACATTCTTCAACAGGTTTTTCGATGGGCTCTACTTCTGGTTCTGCTGAGAAGTCCGCACCGTCCATCCACTGATCTATCATGTTGCGCTTGTCGTAGATGGGTTCATCCTTCTCGATAGAACCACAGACAAGAGACAACCATTTATCTAGAGGAATGTCCATATGGTTACGGACAATCATCCCTCTGAAGTGCCTTTGAATGGTGATTGCCGCTCTGTACTCCTTAATCTTCCGGTAGTCAGTGCCGGTGCTCGTCCGCATACATCTTGGGACAGAGAGTCTTTTTCTCTTCTCCTGAGTCTTGTTATTCAGGGGATGATTCGGATAGAGGTTGTCATTAAGTGTCCCCCCCTTCTTCGAGCCGCGCATGTCGGCCTTAAGACTGGAGATGCGCCGTTGAAAAGCCGGATCCTCATATGGGTTGTATTCCTCTACAGGATACCTGACGCCATTCAAGATCTGCCACTTTCCGGGCATCCTTGTGAGAGTTGAGTGTAGTAAGTGCTGTAAGCAAGTTCCTGAAAGCGCTTCACTTAATCGCTAAGCTATATCAGGAGGTGTTTGTTGATGTTCTTTAAATACTTAAAGAGAATCAAATTTTTTTAGGATCAATGAAAATAAGGAAGATTTTGTGATGCCATCATATAGTTATCCCACAATTTTATTAATTAGATCTAATTCTTTCTGTATTAATAAATATTCTTCAGATATAGATAATGTATTTAATATGTGAAACTCTGTTTTTTTATTTGGAGCATAATTATATGATGTTATCATTAATATAAAAATAAATAATTTAGATTGAAGGATCTTTAATATTTTTAAACCATGTTCTTTATTTTTAACTTCCATATATAGAGCATGATCGGTGATTCCCATAGTTCCATTATCAATAAAGGGTTTGAATATATTATAACCACCTTTAAAATTCATAATAATTTTAAGTTTATCATGTGATGGATGTTTCTCTTTAGTGTATTTGTATATATTTTCTTCCTTCTTCAAACTATATGTATGAAAGTTTTTATACTTATAAATATTGTCTCTTATAGATGAAGTATTTGCTTTACTGTGCGTTGAACTTAATTTAGACTCTAATTTTATAGTAAACTTATCTTTATTAATGTATTTCATTTTCTCTATAATATTCAATGTTTCTTCAGTTAATAAAATAGGTAAGTATTCGTAACTATTTTTGAATAGTATTTCGCTTTTGTAATATTTATCATTAAAATAGTTATCACAAATGGTTCTTTTATAGGTTGGAACTTTCTCAAGGATATAATAATTTATATGTATTGCTGATTTATTAAACTCTTGAAAGTTATTATTTGTGTATAAATAGTGTATTTGATATTTCAAAAGATGATCCATTAATTTTATTTCTCTACTTTTTCTTCTCCATGTGAAAGGATGTATAGCCACTAAATAACCACCTTCTTTTAAAACTTCTAATGATTTTTGTATAAATAGATGATATAAAGGCTTCGCAGAAATACCTCCATCTTTACTTGGTTTTTGATATGGAGGATTAGTTACAATAATATCAAACATTATATCGCCTTCATATAAATTGTGATTATCATTTTCAGTATTCATTAAAACATATGAACCCTCATGAATATTAAGATTATATTTATCTGAACAAAATATATCTTTTATGATACTAATATAATGTGATTTTATCTCAATAAAATATAACATATTTTCAAGAATATGTTTTCTTCTTTTTTCTGTATCTTTAATGGGAATTGTATTCATTAATCTAAAAAAAATATGAATCATTATATTTCCTATACCAGAACCAGGGTCTAACCATTTTAAACACTTATTCTTCCATACTTTCTTAGGTAATGTATCTAATAATTTATTTATTAATTTATCTTTAGTAAAAACTACACCTCTATTCTTTTTTGAAATATGATCAGCTTGAAAACTTTCAATATAATCTTTTAATGATAATTCATCCGAGTTTATTATATTCATAAAAAATACTATATATTTATTGAGATTTCTTAACGATTTACATTTTAAACACTCATCTTCAAGGGATTTTTTTCTTCTGATTCATCACCAGATTCATCACTACTTCTACAATATCTTTCATCATAAAATCCCTGCCCTAAAGAGAATAATATGAAGATAAAGATTGTATGAACAACATAGAATGTTGTATAAATCTCATAGTAGTTTGTTTGTGAGTTCTTTGATACAGTGTAAATAATTTCTTCAATTGTGGGACAGTTACTGCCTTCTTCATCAATCTTCATAATATTAAGACTCCAGTGACTCACATTTATATTCTCAACTTCAAAGTAAAGACTAAAACTATTTTCTGTTCGTAAGGAATCTGCACAACGATTACTGATGAGAGAACAGCATCCATATTCGGTATTTTCACAGTAATCATCATAATGTGGAGGATTTGTTTCTTCATAAAGGTAAGTGAGCCAAGAATATTCTATAGGACATTTATCCATTTTGTAGTAGTAATTTTCGGTGACTAAAGTATTGTTTTCACCCTCTGTACACCATCTCGGAAATGAGCAAATCATTTGACCATTCTGAATGTATATTATGTAAGACCAAAGAAGAACGAACAAAGAGTAAAGTATAGATTCAAAAATATAAAAGTTTTTCATGAGTTCTTTGAAACACCACATCTTCTCAAGGGTTTTGAATAAGAAACTCGTGAGAACTTTCGAAAGAAGGAAGATAAACCACAGAATGAGAATCTCTTTCATCCTGAAATAATCAAAATGATCTTCTGGATTCACATCCTGAGGTATAGGACAAAACTCCTCTTTATCCATGCGACACCCATCTAAGATCATGTAATTGTAAAGCATCCTTTTCGTAGTTTTTATTTATTCTTGATACTTAAAGAATCAAATTTAAAGATTTACACTTAAAGAAAATGATATTATTTCTCTTCCCACACCGGGACTTGAACCCGGGTCGCTTGGGTGAAAGCCAAGTATCCTAACCTGCTAGACTATATGGGAATAATGAGAATAATGGGAATAATGGGAATAATGGGAATAATGATAGTAGTAGGATTCGAACCTACGAAGCATAACGCATTAGAACTTGAATCTAACCCCTTTGACCACTCGGGAATACTATCAAAAAATCTCCTCCAGCTGGGCTCGAACCAGCGACCTATCGGTTAACAGCCGAGCGCTCTGCCAACTGAGCTATAGAGGATTATTATATGATCATGTTACATTCAGAGAATAATTTTAATTCAGAAAAATTAATTATATTATATGCAAGCAAATAATTATATCAATTTATAAACCCCCTGAATTATTTCTATAGACTTTGATAATCTCTAAAATACGGATCATATACTTCTCAACAACCGGAATCGAACCGATGACCTAAGGAACTACAGTCCTCCGCTCTACCAACTGAGCTATATTG
>MDTG01405468.1_pt1 | contig 17547 bp, 16 predicted proteins | sample 811421 | NCBI WGS metagenome assembly MDTG01 (sample SAMN05326645, study PRJNA326480) | marine metagenome | isolation source: seawater | place: Pacific Ocean: South East | collected 2011
ATTTTCTTGCGAGAACTTTTGCCTCAGGAATTCAGCAAGTCAAGTGTATATCTTTAGAGTGTGGTCTTCAAAATGGAACATTAGCAGTTTTTGTAGCCACAGAAATTTCTAATGAAATTATTTATATAATTCCAACCGCGGCATATGCATTGATAATGTATGTAACAGGATTTATATTTATTTGGATACTTCGAAAAAGTTCTTAAGTATAATTTGGTTAAAAATCTTTGTTGTAAAAGAACTAAATTCGTTCAGGGCATTATCATGAATTCTAATCATCTCTCCTTTGTACGAGCCTTGGTTTCCAGGATGTATTAATTTTTGCTTATCCATAGTTAAATGATTATGGTAAATTAGAGACTTTAATTTTCTTGTTACAGTCGGTCTTGGAATTCCAGTTATATCAGAAAGTGACATTGTATTTATTCCTTGAGTTTGTATTTTTTCAATATCAATTCGCCAAGAAGATAAATCTGGCAAATGTGTTCCACTATCCGATTTCATTTTGTTTGCACGATGAAGCATTGGTATGCACCAAATTATAAATTTTTCTGTATCATTATTAAAAAATTTCTTCCAATTGAATAACCATGTAAAAATAAATTTATAATAATGATACCAGGTGTAAGTCAAATTTGCCTTCATAGCATTTGTAATATTTTCTTTTTCTATATCATGATTGATAATTTTCTTTTTTTTACAAATTTTGTAAATTAAATAAAAAACGTTAGTAAGGTTTTTCATTGTATTGATTGGTTCAACTAATTTAAAGGCTGTCTTATCAATAATCAAATGTTTACCCTTTTTTTTTATTACACCAATTTTTTCTAACTCAGATACTTTTCTTCTTGTTGTTTCTTTTGGAATTCCTAGAGCTTTGGCAATCTCAACAATATTTATTTTTTCAATATCAATATGGTCATTTCTGTAAAACGCTTCATAGCTGATCTTTATAAAATTATCATAATAAAAAGTTACATTTTTCTTAAAAAGATAAACTAAAATTGTATATTTATCTGCGTCATTAAATGCTTTATAAGTTCCTGTAATCCACTCTCCCAGAAAAGACATATATTCTGGAGCAAAATTTATATAGTTTTCTGATATGACGTCTTTAAGAACAGATTTATCAAGGCCAGTGCCTATTCTTGGTATATCAGACATATTTTCCCCATAACCCATTTTGAGCTATCAAGATTTTTTGTCAACCCCATTTTGAACATCGGTATTGTTAACAATTAGGCTTTTAGATGCTTTAATAGCTTTTATAAAAATGAGCACTGAAACATTTAATAGAACATCTGTAATATCATCTGGTTATCCAGAGAAAATTTCCGCAAAAAAAGATTTGTCCCCAAACAAGGTGAATATAGAAGTTTTAAAGAAAAGAGTATTTGAAGAAAAAAAAAGAGAAAGATTTCAAAATAGGGTGCTAGTAGGAATGTTCTGTGTTTCGATAGCAATAATAGGGTACGTCATTGTTTAATAAAAAACACTATAAGGCACTGAACATATTATTTTTATCTTTGTCCATTGGTACGCTTGCCTGGTTAGCCTCAGCATTTATTTAGTTTATTAATTTCATTTAATATATTCAGTGGAATACTGATTCCTTTCTTGGAATTAATTTTAAAACGCTCAGCTTTACTTTCTCCAGGATAAAATATTTTTTTAACTCCGTCTAACTTTGGAAGTTTTTTGACTCTTTTTATATTATCTTTTATCTTTTTATTATAATTTTTTACAAACAAATTAGGTTTAAATACGATAAACAAATGACCGATATTCTGTGGTCCAGAGAAGTCATCAAAAGGATCCTTCACTTTACCACCATGATTTCCACCTGTTAAAACGCCTGATAATATATCTACCATCCATGCTAATCCTGATCCTTTAAATCCTGCAATTGGTAATTGTAAACCTTCTAAAGCCTTTTTGGGATCAGTTGTTGGTTTACCTAATTTATCCAAAGCTACACCTGCTGGAATTTTTTTTTTAAGTTTTACTGCTCTTCTTATTTTTCCTCTATTTATTAAAGAAATTGAGCTATCAAAAACAAAAGGAGATTTTGTGCCTGTTGGTGCAGCAAAACAAATTGGATTAGTCCCAAATAAAGTTTTTTTTGATCCATAAGGTGCAATTGCTGGAGGAGCATTTGTAAAACAAAGTGCAACAAAATTTTTTCTAGCTGCCTTTTCAGCATAATAACCTGATAATCCATAGTGACCACTATTCTTTACAGCCACAAGTCCAATTCCAGATTTTTGTGCATTTTTTATTGCTTGATTAATACCAATTTCAGCCCCAACAAAACCAACTGCGTTATTTGCGTCTATACTTGTGATAGAAGATGATATTTTTTTAATTCTAATTTTTGGTCTCGGATTAATAACTTTTTTTTTTATTCTATTGCAATAGGAATAAATCCTTGCAACACCATGAGATGGAGCTCCAACTAATTCAGCGTTCAGAATAGCATTAGCACACATGATTGAGTGTTTTTTTGGTAATTTATGGTTTTCAAAAATTGATATGATAAGCTTTTTAAGTCTATTAATTTCCATTAAAATATTATTATAAACAAGTTATTAAAAAATTAATACATTAATGATTAGTTATTTTCAAAAATATTTTTCTTGTATATAAGATATTTAAAAATATGAAATATAAACAAAAACTTACCGCAGGTATTACGCTTGTAAATAAAAAATATAAGAAAAATCAATATTACCATTTTTTTCATGAACCAAATAACGTAGTGATTGTACCTATATTCCAAAAAAAATTTATTGTAATAAAACAAAAAAGAGAACCAATTAATAAAAAAAATGTTGAATTTCCAATGGGTTGGATTGATCGAGGAGAGACGCCTGAGAAAGCTGGGCACAGGGAATTACTAGAAGAGACTGGGTATAAATCTAAATCAAAACTAAGAAAATTAACTAAATTTTATGCAGATCCTGGAAGAGGATCTAGAATTGTTCACTGTTTTTCTGCTATTAAATTAGAAAAACTGCAAAAACCTGAAAAGAATATTTTAGTAAGTTTCAAAACAAAAAAACAAATCATTAATCTTATAAAAAATGGTCAATTTAATAATGCTTCACATATTGCAGCATTCTTTAGTTACTTGGATTTAGCTTAGTTTTCTATTTTTGGCTTTGGTAATGGAATAATAAATTTACCTTTAAAGCCTTTTCTTCTGAGATTTTTTTTCAATTCATCTTTAATATGCCAAGAAAATAAAATCAAATAATTTGGTTTGTTTTTATTTAATATATTTTCGTTTAAAATAGGTATTTTCGTACCAGGAATATAATTACCAATTTTATATGATCCATTTATTTCTAGTACACAATCTATTATGTCTTGATCCAATCCAAGGTAATTAATTAAAGTGGAAGCTCTTGATGGGGCACCAACTCCATAAATAGTTTTGCCATTATTCTTAATATTTTTGATTAAATTAAAGAGTCCAAGTTTTGAATTTACAACATTTTTTTTAAAATCTATAAAACTTTTTCTGTTAAGATATTTATTCTCTTTGAGGATTTGCTTTTTTACATTTGATGAAATTTTATATTGACCTTTTCTAGCAGCATAAACTCTTATAGAGCCACCATGGGTAGGTATTTCTTTTGTATCAATTATTTCAAGTTTATGCTTTTTGAATAAATAATTTAGACTCTGCAAAGAATAATATCGCAAGTGCTCATGATAAATTGTGTCATATTGAACTGTTTGTATCAAAGGTAGCAAATAGTGTGACTCAGATATAAAAATTCCATCTGATTTTAGTGTCTTTAAAATATTTTTAACTATTTCATTAATGTTATCAATATGTGCAAAAACATTTGTTGCAGTTATAATTTTTGCTTTTCCAAATTTTTTTAAAATTATATTTGTTGATTTTTTATTAAAATAATCAATAATTGTTGGTATCCCTCTTTTGATTGCGAGCTTACCAATTTTTTCAGGGGTTACACCAAGAACTTTATGATTACTTTTAAAATTGCTTAGCAAATTCCCATCATTTGATCCAATATCAATTATAAGATCATCTTTATTTAATTTTGTAATTTTCAAAGTATCTTTATACAGATTAGCAAAATTTTCTCTTAATATTCTTGTCGTGCTACTTGTGTAGGGATATGAGTAAGGAAACAATATTTCCTTGTCAACAATGCATCCAAGTTGTGCAAGTTTAGATTTTTTGCAATATAAAAGTTCTGCTGGAAAAGAAATTTCCTCCTCTAATGTAGAACCAATTTTTCTTAATGTATTAACTGGAGGAAGATATCCTAGAAAAATAAGAGACTCTAAATTTTTTGAATTAGATATTTGGCATTTAGTTACTGCTTTAGAATATTTTTTAGTCATTTAAAATAACTTTTCTCAAACCTTCTCTTAAACTAATTTTTTGTTTAAATCCAAGTTTTTTTATTTTATTTATATCCGGACATCTCTTACTTGGACTTCCTTTCAAAAGTTTAGATTTAATAATTTTAATTTTTTTATTGAAAATCTTTGCAATAACATTTGCTAAAAAAGAAATTTTTACTTTTTCAGTTGTACCAATGTTATATATTTCAAGATTTTTACCTTTTCTAAAAATTTTATCAAACCCATCTATAAAATCATCTATATGGATAAATGATCTTATTTCATTTCCAGTTCCATGAATTAAAAAATTTTTATTGTTGCCAATTTTTTTAAATCTTTTTATAAATTCTGGTATTACATGATCTACTCCCATATCCTTACCATAGACATTATGGGGTCTAAAAATAATAAATTTTTTAAAATATTTTTTTGCAAAATGAACTCCATATAACTCTGAAAAAATTTTTCCACCTCCATAGGAATATCTTGGATTATGAATATCAGGAATTTTAAGCATTTCACTTTCATTTGTAGGAAATTTATTTGGATTTTGATAAACTTCTGAACTTGAGGCTAAATAAAAACTTTTTACTTTTTTTTTCTGACAAAATTTAAATACATTTAATAAACCCGCAACTGCAATATCTAAAATTTCAAAAGGTTTTTTATAAAAATTTTTTGTTCCGTTAACGTAGGCAAGATGCACCACACAATCATAATTTCCATTAATAGAATTAAGTTTTTTCAAATCTCTTATATCACCTTTGAAAAATTTAATTTTTTTTTTAAGATCTTTTAATCTTCTTAATCTTCCTCTTGAATTATTATCAAATACTGAAACTTCATGACCACAATTTACTAAATACTTTGTTACAGCTGATCCTATAAAGCCACTTCCACCAGTTACCAATATTTTCTTTTTCATATTTTAGATTTTCCCAACCAAGTTGTTTGAAGACCATAAATATACCATTTTAAATATTGTGGAAGCCATTTAAAAATTTTAAACTTGCTTTCTCCCTCACTTCTTTCCTCCCACAGCGCTGGTACCTCAGCAATTTTGAATTTTAGCCTATGGCATTTTACTAATAATTCTAAAGAATAAGCAAATCCAACTTGAGACTCGATATTAACTTCGTTCAGAAGTTTTCTCGAAAATAATCTAAAACCATTACTTGCATCTCTCACAGGAATACTTGAAAGTATATAAAGTGTAAATGATGCTATTCTTACTAACAAGGATTTAATTAATGGACAATTCTTCATGGAACCACCCTCCATAAATCGACTTGCAACTACAATTTCGTTTCCCTCAACATATTTATTAAACATGCTATCCAATAAATTATAATTGAGAAAGTCGTCAGCAGGGTAAACTATAACTGCATCAGAATTACCTTTTAAGAAACCTTGTTTGATTGCAGTCAATGGACCAGTGCTTGGATTTTTAATAAATTGAATGTCGAAATCAAAACTCTTTAATTTATCCTTAAAATTAAATAAATCATCATTTTCTAAATCGTAACATATTAAAACTTTAAAATTAGTTTTTACATGTAAACTAAATAATTCCATTAATTTTATAATTTTTTCTCCTTCATTATAAACAGGAACAATAATTTCTAAATTTGTGTGATTCATATCAGTTGCTTTAATTTTGAAATATTCAAAGATGCATCCGAAGCCAGTCTAACATTAATTTGTTTGAAAATTTCACTTTTATCACATGGTTTAATATTTTTTTTATATTTTTTATATTTTTTGTAATCGGATATCCGAGAGCCACCAACATTTAAAATTCCTTTAAAATTTTTTTTTAGTAACTTATTTATATATTTTGCAAGTTTATTAACCTCAATAGCTGAAGTAAAAATGTTTATAGCTGCATATTTGAACTTAATATTATTCTTATCAAAAAATCTAGTTCTTATGATTATATAATTGTTTAATTTTTTTACAAAATTTTCGCCCTGTAATTTTGTTTTACCATAGTAGTTATATGGATTTAATTTATCATTTTCTCGATTATTACCCCTTGCAGGTGGATAAACACCATCTGAAGATATAAAAACAAATTTTATTTTTTCTCTTCTTTTCTTTAAGCAATTACGAACAGATGTAACAATATTTTTTGTACCTAGAACATTTATCTTATATGCCTTTTTTTTATTTTTTTCACATTCCTTAACTCTTGCTAAAGCCGCACAATGAATGATCGTATTAATTTTATTTTTTGTCAAAAAACTTTCAATTTTTCTTTGATTTAAAATATTTAAAACATCCCTTGATGGATGATATAAATTTTTGAATAATTTTGATTTTATAATAGATTTACCCAATGTTCCTGAGCCACCTAATAACAATATGTTACTTTTCAAATAATCCCCAACTATCAATTAAAAATTTATTTTTGGGAACTTTTAGTTTTTTATATTTTGAATGAGGGGCACCAATTATTATTATATCTGATTTTTTTATCAACTCTGAAGCACTAATTATTCCATTCATTTTTACAAAATGATCAGAAATTTTAATATTTAATTTTTTTGCTTTTAGATAATTATATAAATCTATTGATAAAGAATCTCTTATATCATCTATATCAGACTTAAATGCCATTCCCAATATTCCAATTTTTTTTTTAGCTAAATTTTTTTTAAATTTCTTTTGCATCTTTTGATAAATTATCTTTGGAAAGCTCGTATTGATTTCTGTAGCTACTTTACCAAGTGTAAATTCATTTTTTAAAAATGCATTGAGTTGCGCTGTGTCTTTATATAAACAAGGACCAGCGGCAAAACCTGCTTTAGGTATACTTTTATTTCTATCATATCCATCAATCATGTTATTTCTTAATTTATGAAAGTTAATATCGTATTTTTCACAAATCATATAAAATTGATTAGATGCAGAAAAATTAATATATCTCCAGGCATTTGAAAAAAGCTTTATCAATTCAGCTTCAAGAACTGAAGTAACAATTAATTTTTTACAAATTAATTTAAATATATTTTTTGCACTGGTTATAGCTGTATCAGATACACCAGATATAATTTGAGGTAATTTAGGAAGTTCTTCAATTGATTTTCCTTGGACAACTCTTTCCGGACAGTAGGAAATATTTTTAAATTTTTCACCTAGAAAATTTTGTACCTTTAAACAAATGCCAGGGTAAATTGAACTTCTAATTATCAAAGGTTTTATGGGATTTAATAAGTGTTTTACTTCTTTAAACATTTTGAAAAAAAACTTTATATCAGGCTTTGAATTTTTAACAGGCGTTCCAATACAAACAATTACTGCACTTGCATATTTAATAAATTCTTTATTTGTTGTTGCAAATATTTTATTTTTATTTTTTTTTAATAGTCGCTCTCCATCATCCTCTAAAAATGGCATTTCTGAATTATTTATTTTGTCTATATTTTTTTTATCTTTGTCATAAAGAATTACTGATTTTCCTTTGTTGGCAAAGAGTATACCCAATGGTAAACCTATATGACCAGCACCACCTATAATTACAATATCAGCTTTCATTTGATGAGTGTTAGTTATAAACATATTATGTATGAAAAATCAAAATAAATTAATTACTGAAATATTAATTATTTTTTTATCAATCTTCTTTGCCCTGTATGCATGGAAACATATTTCTTTACCTTATGAAAAAGTAGATATTTTCGGTGAATATGCAAATAAATCGTACAATTCTTTAAATGATTTTGTAAGGTATGCTTTTTTTATACTATTCCCAGTTCTTGTTCTATTTGCCTTAAAATTTTTTAACAATAAAAATCCTCTTAAAGATTTTATTCAAAATATATCAGCCCAAAATGAAAATATTAAACAACATTTCAGTTTAAAAGTTGCATTAATTGCAATTTTAATTTTCTCTTGTGCAGAGTTTTTTTCAATAAACCTAAATCAATTTAATTTAGATGTTTATCATGACGGTCAAAAAATAACCTCTGCATACAAGAGTTTTCTCGATAGTTCATTATGGTCAGGATCATACGTAACTGTAGGAATTTTTTATGAGACTTTGATGTCTAAATTGTCCTGGGAGTCTTTAGGAGTAGTTTCAATAGGAGCAAGCAAATTTGTTGAATTCTTCTTGGTTTTAATTACAAAAATATTATTAATATTTTTAGCATATCAAATTTGTAGATTTTCTATATTAAATAAAAATTATCAACTTATATTATTTCTGACGTTAAGTTTTTTATTCTTGAGCTTAAATAATTATAATCTTAATTCAGTAGACCAATTAAGTTACAGAGATATTCCTATATTAATTTTGATAATTTTATTTCCATATATTGAACAAAAAAAATTTTTAGCTTGTCCAATTGTTATAGTTCTGGGACTTTTATCATTGCCGGTATTTTTCTGGAGTATAGATAGAGGAATTGTATTTAATTTATTATTAATATTATTATTAGTTTACTTTGTAATAAAATCTGATTTTAAATTATTCACATATTTAATTATTTCTTTATCTTTATCATATGTATTATTTCCAATTTTGTTAGGAGACGAATTTAAGTATTTTTTAAGTAATTCGTTGAATATTCTCAGAGAAATAAACTATATACATGGAATAATTCATCCTAATCCATTATCAGATGATGAAAATTCCTCAAGAGCACTCAAAACAATTTTACTAATTATTTTTTCTATTCTTGTAAGCTTAAATTCGTTTTTTTATAAATATAACAAGATAAATATTTTACAAAAAATTTTGTTATTAATATCAATTTGTTGTGTTTTAAGTTATCTCTATGCATTAGGTAGATCAGATGGACCACACATAAGAAGTACATTCGGTTTTCCATTGATTTTTATATCAACCTATATTGCATTTTATATTTTATTATTTTTCCAAAATAATCTTTCCCCCAATATAAAAAACTTGAATAAATTAATTTTGATTTTTATATTTTTCTCTGGATTTATTTATTTTAATATTAACTATAATCAAATTGTTGGTTTTAAAAAAAGAATGAACTTTTACATTAATCAGGATGACAAAAATTTTTTGAGTGAAGACTATATTCAGTTTATAAATGATATTAGACCAATTATTGCAGATCAAAAGTGTATTCAATTATTCACAAATTCAGCAATAATGCCTTATTTGTTAAAGAAAAAGAATTGTACAAAATACTATTTTGTATGGTCAGTTGGATCAGAGAAAGTACAAAATAATTTTATAGATGAATTACAAAATGTGAAATTTATTTTGTCTGACAAAATTAATGATTATCATCAATTTTCTCCAAATAAAAAGTTACCGATTGTTAAAACCTTTATTGAAACTAATTATTTTAAAATTAAATCATATGAATTATTTGATTTATTAAAGAAAAATGAATAATTATGATTAATTAAAAATTTTAAATGAAAATTTACGATTGCACTATTTTTTTTGATGAAAAAATGATGTTTGATTTAAGATTAAACATTTTAAACGATTATGTTGACAAATTTGTAGTTGCAGAATCTCTTTATACACATAGCGGTAATCCAAAAAAACAAAATTTTAACATTAATGATTATCCTAAATTTAAGGATAAAATTATTTATATTCTTGTAGAGTCAGAGCCTGATGATTTGTATGAAACAGGACCAGATGCAGATGATAGAGTAGGTCGAATTAGACTTAACAGTCTGAAAAGAATAAGAAAACAATACAATGCTTTAGTTGAAGGAATTACTGATGCAAGTGAGAGCGACTTTATTTTATTAAGCGATTGTGATGAAATACCTAATTTAGAAAATCTCAAAAAAGAATCTTTAAATAACGAAATTGTTTTATTTAATCAAAAAATATTTTATTACAAATTTAATCTACAACATACATCACTTAATTGGTTTGGAACCAAAGGATGTAAGAAAAAAAAATTAAGAACTTTTGAATGGTTAAGAAATATAAAAAATAAAAAATATAATTTTTGGAGGCTGGACGCATTTTTTTCAAATAACAAATTTGTAAATTTAAAAATAATAGATGATGGCGGATGGCATTTTAGTAAAATTAAAAATGAAAAAGATATTCATTATACATTAAGTAATTATGGTGAACATAACGAATTTGAGCAAAGTGGAATGAGTGAAAAAGATATCAAAGGCATGATTCAGAAACAAGAATTATACTTTAATCATAGTGGTGATAAAACTTCTGACAATAAATATTCAGCGAGAATTAAACTTGACAAGATTGATCTTAAAGAATTGCCAAAATATTTGATCGATAATAAGCAAAAATTTAAACAGTGGCTCTCTTAAACTAATTCTCATTATGAAATTTGTATTTATGAAAAAAAATATAATTTTTATTTTTTTTTTATCATTATTAATGTTTTTGTTTGGATCATATTTAATTTATAATGGGCACATATATTTTTATATTAATCCCATTCGTGATCACAGTGACCCCTTAAAAGCAGCGGCAGTTTTTTCTGACTGGAAATGGCTGATAAATAGTATTAAGTGTTTTAATCTTGGTGAAGATATTTTTTTTAACAATTATTGTGATATAGGAAAAAGACCATATATCTATGGTTCATCACTTCTTTACTTTCCTTTTAAAGAAAAATTCATCTCTTTGTATTTCTACATAATACCATTCTCTTTAATTTTTTTGGTAAGTTTTTTTTTAAATTATTTTATAAAAAAAAGAAATTTTTATGACTATCTAATAGTTTTATTTATTTTTTTTTCTACCCCCGTAATGCTTGGACTAGAAAGAGGAAATTTTGAAATAGTTATTTTTTTTCTAATAATAGTTATTTCATTATTAAAAAATTTCTTTGTAACAAATTCTTTAATATTATTACTTTCATCATTTAAATATTATCCAGCAATTCTATTAGCTATAAATTTCATCCCAAAAATTAACTTGAAATATCTAATTAGCATTTTATTTTTTGCAACAGCAATTTTAATTGTATTTTACATAGACATACATGAAATAACGAGACTGATTGAAAGAAAAAATATTATTCTTCCCAATAATGTTGAAAGAGTAGGTATGTACCTATTTTCATTTTATGTTCTTCCAGAATTAGTCAAATCAACGATGCTGGAACTAAATATTTTTAACGAAAATGTTGGATATAATATTTGTTTATACTTAAGTTTATTAATATTTTTATATGCTTTTTTAAAAATTTTTATTTTCGATAAAAATCATGAGAAACTAGAAAATTTCAAAATTGATAAATTCGAAGATAGACTTTTCTTTTTATGTTCGCTTGTTTTAATTACCATATATTTTTTTATGATGAATTATATATACAAAGAAATATTTTTTCTTGGTTTAATACCCTATTTACAGAAAAATGATTTTTATATTAACAACAAAAGATTTAAAATAATTTATTATTTGATTATTTGTAAGTTTATTTTGCTTACAATTTTATGGATTATACAAACAACATTATTCAGTACTTCAATTTACATTAAAGGATTTAATATTATGAGTAAGGGCATACTTGATTTTATTTTAATGTATTTTATTTTTATTGAATTTTTAAAAATAATTAAAAAGGGTTTACTTATAAATTATAATGCAATAAAAAAAGGTGAACTATTCGGTTTAAAATAAAAATTGAATATAAAATGATAAATTTAAACTATTTTAGACCCAAAAATCAAAAAAAATTCAATCTCGCGAAATCAAGGGAAAAATTCAAAAAAAGAAAGAGTAAAAATTTAAAATTTTTATTAGAAAAAAGATATTTATGGATGAAAAAGTATCTTGATAATAAAAAAAAAATTATTGAACTTGGATCAGGCAATGGTCTATCCAAAATAGTTTTAAACAATAAAAGCATGTTATTAACTGATATTGATATTCATGATTGGATTGATCATAAAATCGATATGAATAAAATGAAACTTGAAAAAAAATATTTGAATCAAGTTGATGTTTTTATAATAAATCACTCTCTTCATCACTGTGCCTATCCTGGTAAACTTCTCAAAAATTTAAATAGATATCTTAAAAAAGGTGGATATATTTTAATAAATGATCCAGAGATTTCATTTTTTTTTAAATTTTTCTTATATATTTTAAACCATGAAGGATGGTCAATGAAAACAAACGTTTTTAATTTTAAAAAGCCTATTTTTAATCCTAAAAATCCATGGGTTTCTGATAATGCTGTTGGATATCATTTATTTGATGACGAAAAAAAATTTACAAAGTTTTTTCCTGAATACAATGTTGAGCTTAATAAGCTTAATGAATTTTCTGTCTTTTTAAATTCTGGGGGAGTTGTTTCAGAAAGTCCATTTATACCATTAAATAATTTTTTTTTAAAAATATTAGATATTATTGATGATTTTTTAATTTTAATTTTTCCAAGAGTTTTTGCTTTAAATAGGAGAGTAGTTTTAAAAAAAATTAGTTAATTTCTGAACATCTTTCTAGGTTATAAATATCTAATATCTCAGTTCGGGCAATTTTTTCATAACATCTATCAAAAAAAATATTTTCAACAATTTTATCGTCTCCTACAATTGGTTTAACAACGAATATTTTTTTAACACCTTCTTTCCTTAAAACATTAATAAAATAATCTCTGTAATAATTATAAAGCCTATGACCCTTTATTGGGTAAACATGATAATTGTACCAATACTTACTTGGAGAGTTATCTAAATTATTTAATACAACAGAAATGAATTGATAATCAGTTATAATTGATTTTTTTTCATTATCTTTTTTAATTATCTCAATAACCTCTATTAGGTTATCAATTTCAGCATTTTCATTTTCTTTGCTTTTATAGGTTACCCATTTAAGCGGGGATAAATTTGGGTGGATTAAATTAGCCTCAACATTTATTTTTAAGTCATCTTTAGTCAGATCCATGAAATCTCTACTTTGAACGTACTTGTTAAAGTAATATGTTGAAACTGCTGTAACTATTAAAATCATGGAAATATTAACTATTTCTTTTTTGTAATTTAAAAAAGCCTGGCTTAGGCCAGCAAATATTGGAATTAAGAAAAATATAAATAATCCATTTATTGTCATTAGTTGATGAAAAATAAATGCATAACTTGAAAAAATTATTGTAAAATAAATTAAAAATTCACTGTTCTTGTAAAACTTATCTCTTAAAAAGCACTTGAATAATAAAAAATATACTGGAAGCAAAGAAAAGTGTATCCATTTGTGTCTTAGAAAAATTCTTTTTAAATCAATAGGAAACAAAAAATCTGAAAATCTATTTTCTCCAATTGATAAAGGATAATCTATATACTGCTTATAGAAATCTGAAACTTTTATATTTAAAAAAATAAAAAAACAAAATAATAGAAGAGATAATTATTAAAGTTTCAATAACCAAGAATATTGTTTTTTTTACAAAAAAATTTTGTATTAAAAAAATTATATAAAATACCGACAAAATTAAAAATATATAAGAGGTTGGTGATTGCTTAGTTAAGAAGGAGCAAAAAAATAGAATGGGAAGTAAATACCAAAGATTGGTGTCAACTTTTCTTAAACAAATAATAAAGACTAGTATTGATATTATTGAAAGTATCGAAGAATGATGATCAACATATGGAGTACCTGCATTTGGATACGCAAGGATAACTACCAAGATCGAATAAATAAAACTGTATTTATCCTTCAAGCCAAAATAATTGAGAGAATAAAAAACAACAATACCTAATAAAGAATTTATTAAAGCAGCATGTAAAATGTATGAATTCCAATTAACCCCAAAAATATAAAAAAAAATTGCTTGCGTAAAATCCAAAAAAGGTCCTGTAATAGTCCAGTAATCTTTGAAGGGGTATTTGCCGTTTAGTATTTCAAATGCAGCATTATATGTAAAAAAACTATCGATTGGAAAAACTCCAATTAAACCATAATAAAAATTAAATGATGCTGCTGTTAAAAAAATAATTAATAGATATATTTTATTAATATTTTTAGAAATCAATCTCATTAATTTTTCATTATCCTTTTCCTCTCCATGGAATTGTTTTATCAATTATTTTTCTCAAAGTAATATCAAATAAAAGTCCAAGCATACCCATTATGAAAATGGTTATCCATATTACTTCATATTGAAAATATTTTTTTGCAACATTTTCTACAAATCCTATTCCTGTCGTTCCTGCTAAAAATTCGGCAGCAACTAATGTTCCCCAGCACATTCCAACCGCCACTCTTATACCTGTGAGTATCTCAGGTAAGGAATTTGGAAAAATCACGTATCTTAGAATTTGTTTTTTTGAGGCTCCTAGTGAATGGGCAGCATGTATTTTAGATAATTGTGTTCCAGAAGCCCCAGCACGAGCAGAAATAATCATTATTGATAATGAAACCATAAATAGTAAAAAAACTTTTCCAGTATTATCAATTCCTAAAACTGAAATTATTAATGGCGCCCACGCAAGTGGAGGCACTGGTCTATAAAGTTCAATTAATGGGTCGAAAAAACCTTTTGCAAATCGATTTAATCCCATGAATAGTCCTAAAGGTACTCCAATTAATATTCCAAATATTAAGCCAAGAAAAACCCTTAAAAATGAGTCCCAGATATGTCCATAAGGTACAGGAATTTTGAATAATTCAAAATCACCTGTTACAATTTTTAGTACAGTGCCCTTGAAATTTTGTTTTACAATTCCATCCTTTGTGTGAACAGGATAATCACCTGGCAATATATCTGCGATCCAATCAGGCAAAATAAATCCAATTATTTTACTGACATCCATCATATCAATCCAAAGCAAAGGTATATTTTTGTAACCAACACTTGGTTTTGACATTAATATGAATTTATTTAACGTATCGGATGGTTTTGGTAGCCATCTACCAGAACCTTGCTCTGAACAACTTGGACCGCTAGCAACAATTGTGCCCGCAGGAAATAAAATAATATCAATTAATCTTAAACCGCCTTGTTCAGCTTTTTGAAGATTATCAAATTCAATTATTGCATTTTGCATTTCATTTAGGGCATCAGGCGGATAGATACTCGCAAACTCTATTCTTCTTGCAATTTTAACTATATTTTTGGCATAAGTAGACGCCACTTCATTTGTGTCATCTAAACTGTTTCGGTAAGTTTTTATATCATCTTTTAATTTTTTAATTGAATTTTTAAATTTTGAATTGTGATTTCTTAGTTTGAAGAATTTGTCATTTATTATTGTAAGTTCTTCAGCGGCAGAATGAAATTTTAAACCTCTGTTAGTTGCAGGTATTAACGGAACCTCCATCGTATTTTCTATTGAACCAGTTCCAGATTGAACTGTTGTTATGCCCCATCCACCCTCTTCTGATATAGCTTTTAATCTTTCTATCTTCTCTGCTTCAGACTCAAAAGGATAGTTTTTCTTTTTAAAATTTGAACTTAACAATCTTAAATCATCGGTCATTTCTTTTATCTTAATTTTTGTATCTATTTCCATTAAATTTTCGTCAGTTAGTAAAGGAATAAGCCGTTTGGTTTGGTTAATAAAATTAATTAAAATTATTTTTTGCTCTGAATTTAGGTCATTAGAATCTTGAATTTCAGAAGTGATTATTTTTAAGTTCTTATTTTCAATCTTAATAATTGAAGTACTTTTAAATTCTCTTTCTTCTATTGGAAATTGATATTTTAGTCCTAATAAGGATTCATTTATCTTAGCAACCTGACATAATTCATTTGCAGATTTAGGGTAAAATCCTTTAGCTATATCCCAAGAATAATAAAGCCATATAAGTAAAATTGCACTACTTCCAACAATTATCCAGTGTGTGCCACCTTTAGCTCTCTCTGGATTACCAAATACTGCATCAACTTTTTCTGTTTTAATTAATCTTCTACCATAAAGAATACACCCAATAATAGATACAAAAATTAAAATTGTAATAATTTGGGTAAACATTTAATTTTCTTTCCCCATAATTTCCTCTTCCATATTCCAAATCATGGTTAATATTTCTTCTCTTTTTGAGGAGAACTCCTTATTTTTTTTAATTTCTCTTAAATCTTCTTTAAGACCCATTTCTGCAAAAGGAAGTTTGTATTCTTTATGAATTCTACCTGGTCTTGGCGCCATTACATATAATCTCTCACCAAGTAGTAAGGCTTCTTCCACTGAGTGAGTTATTAAAATTATAGTTTTGCCAGTTTCTTTCCAAATTTTTAAAACTAAAGATTGCATCTTTTCTCTTGTTAATGCATCAAGCGCACCTAAAGGTTCATCCATTAAAATTAAATCTGGATCATTAATCAAACATCTCGCGAGAGCTACTCTCTGTTGCATTCCCCCAGATAGTTGGTAAGTAGGAGTATTGCCAAATCCTTTTAGGCCTACAATATCTAACCATTCATCAACTCTTTTTGTAGTTTTAGCAGGATCTTCCTTTTTCATTCTTAATCCAAAATTTACGTTTTCTGCAACTGTAAGCCATTCAAATAAAGCACCTTGTTGAAAAACCATTCCTCTTTCAACTCCGGGACCATCAATCTCCTTGTTGTTAAGTTTTATGTTGCCTGATGTTGGTCTAAGAAAGCCTGCGGCTATATTTAATAAAGTTGTCTTTCCACAACCTGAAGGGCCTAAAACTGTTAAAAGTTCACCTTTCTTAAGTGTAAAATTTACATCTTTAAGTGCATGTACGGTTTCTCCTTTGGGACTTTGGAAAATCATATTTAGATTTTGAGAAACTAAATCACTCATAAGATAACCTTATAATAGAAATTTTAATAAAAAAATAGGCACCAATTAATTACTAATTGGCGCCTATTTAAATTTTAATTACCTTTGAATTATAAAGGTAAGAAACTAGTGTCTACGTTTCCTTTTGGAGTTCCCATTCCTTTTAGGAACGCATCAAGGTTTCCACTTTCCATAGATTGTTTAGTCTCAGCAGGTGTTAAGAATTTAAAACCACTTAGAGTTTCTTTCATATCACCAACTTTCATTTCAGAAGCTTTTGACATAGCGTTCATATCGCTTTTACCAGCTCTATATCTCGCATTTGCCTCGTGTGTAACTTCAATAAATGTTCTAAGCATACCTGGATTTTCCTTCATGAACTTTGTAGTTACAGAAGTAATGTCTATTCCAAGAATACCAGCCGCTCTAGCTTCATCGACTGTAAGCAATCTAGTTCCAACTGCAGTTGCAGCTTTGATA
>MDTG01436277.1_pt1 | contig 17545 bp, 13 predicted proteins | sample 811421 | NCBI WGS metagenome assembly MDTG01 (sample SAMN05326645, study PRJNA326480) | marine metagenome | isolation source: seawater | place: Pacific Ocean: South East | collected 2011
AAGTGGGAACATATTTTAAGGGTTTATGAACTTTGTGATAGGAATGTATCTGAAACTGCAAGAAGACTAAAAATGCACAGAAGAACTCTTCAAAGAATTTTGCAAAAAAAATCTCCAAAATAAAATGAATAATAATTCAATCAAAAAACTAATAAAAAGCAATTCAAAAAAAATTAGCAAAACACACATACTATGTGTTGGAGATATGATTCTTGATCAATATATCTATGGAAAGGTAGAAAGAATGTCACCAGAGGCCCCGGTTCCAATTCTTTCAATTAATGAAGAAAATTTTCAACTTGGTGGTGTAGGGAATGTTGCGAGAAATATATCTAACTTAGGAGGAAAGGCGACCATCATAAGTCTAATAGGAAAAGATTCCTCATCTAAATATATTGAAAAATTAATAAAAAAAGAGAAGAATTTGAGGAGTGATTTTGTAGTTGATAAGGACTACTCTACACCACTTAAGATGCGTTTTTTGAATAATTTTACTCAATTGCTGAGAGCTGATAAAGAAAAAGTTAGACTAAAATCTCAAAGCTCATTGATTAAGTCAATCAAAAACAAGCTAATGAAACAGATAAAGTATTGTGATGCGATTATTATATCTGATTATAAAAAAGGCTTAATTACAAAAGAACTTGTAAAAGAAATAGTTCAATTAGCAAAAAAAAGTAAAAAAATTATTTTTGCTGATCCTAAAAGTAAGGATTTTAAAACTTATGAAGGCGTTGATTTTCTTACTCCAAACCAAAAAGAATTATCTGAAGCAACAAATAATTTTATTGATTCTGAGAAAGAAGCTGTTGAGAGTGGAAAGCAAATTATAAAACAATGTAGAATAACAAATATCCTTGTTACTAGATCTGAAAAAGGAATGATTTTAATTAATAATAAGAACTATAAAAATTTCCCGACACTTGCAAAAGAAATTTATGATGTTAGTGGAGCAGGAGATACTGTAATAGCTGTTTTGGCAGTAATGATAGCGAGTGGTTTTGATATAGAAATGTCTGCACTTTTATCCAACCATGCTGCTGGTATTGTTGTAGGTAAAAAAGGCACTGCCGTCACAACACAAGAAGAAATGATCAAGTTTTAAATGAGCGAGGAAAAGCTTCTTAGTAAACAAGAAATTTTAAATAAAATTTCTTTAATTGGGCATAAGGCAATTATTGGTTTTACAAATGGTTGTTTCGACTTACTTCATGAAGGCCATCTTTATTTAATTAGGGAGTCCAAAAAAAGATGCGATTTTTTGATTATAGGTCTGAACTCTGATGAATCAGTTAAGATGCTTAAGGGCAAAAACCGTCCAATAGAGAGACAAGAACAAAGAGTAATGAATTTATCAAAGTTAGAAGAGGTTGATGCTATAACTATATTTAATACAGAAACCCCAGAAAATATTATCAAAGATTTAAATCCAAACATTCTAATAAAAGGAGGAGATTATAATAAGTTTGATATAGTAGGCTCTCAATTTGTTTTAGAAAATGGAGGATCTGTAGAAGTTATTGATCTATTGCCAGGATTTAGCACAACCAAGATAATTAATGAAAGAATGAGATGATTATTGTAACTGGTGGAGCAGGTTTTATTGGGTCAAATATTGCTCAAGAGTTGTCTAAAAAAAATACGATTATCATATGTGATAAACTTAATGATTCAGCAAAGAAGAAGAATATTGCTTCTGTTAAAGGCAAAAAAGTAATTAAGATTCATGAAATATTTTCTTTTATTGAAAAAAATAAAAAAAAAATATCTGCTATTGTTCATATGGGTGCAATCAGTTCAACAGATGAGACTAATTTAGAGCTTTTACTTAAGAACAACTATTTATATTCTCTAAAACTTTTCAATAGTTGTAATAAATACAATATTAAATTTATTTATGCTTCTTCAGCTGCGACCTATGGAAACAGTTTTGATCGATATGATGATGAGAATTCAATGGAAAATTTTCTTAAACTTAAACCAATAAACTACTATGGATTGAGTAAACACTTATTTGATTTGCATATTTTAAGTTTAATTAAATCTGGTGAAAAATTAGGATCGAGACCGGTTGGTTTAAAGTTCTTTAATGTGTATGGGCCAAATGAGCTACATAAAGGATTCATGATGAGTCCTATTCCAAAGTTTTTAAATGAAATTAAAAAAACAAATAAATTAAAGTTATTTAAATCACATCATAAAAAGTTCGCTGATGGAAAACAATCAAGAGACTTTATATACATAAAAGACTGTGTTGCAGTTGTTCTTTGGATGCTAAAAAAAAGAAAGTTAACAGGGATCTTTAATTTAGGAACTGGTAAATCAAGGACATTTTATGATCTTGCAAAGACAGTGTTTAAAAACATTAGTATCAAGCCTAATATTTATTATGTTCCAACTCCAAAAAGAATAAGAGACGGTTATCAATATTATACGAAAGCTAAAATGAGCAATTTACGTAAAGTTGGGTATAAAAAGAGTTTTATGAGCATTGAAGAAGGAGTTAGTGATTATCTTAAAAATCACTTATTGAAATAGTAATTATGCTACTCTTTTTTCTTTGTTAATTTTCTCAAGAATATCAAGTCCTTCGTTTGCAATTTCAATTCCAGCAACTTCGTCATCTTCAGCTTGCAATTCTTCCATATCAACAAATTCTGCATAGTGTTTTCTTGTGCGTTCAGTGATAATATTTGCTTTAAGTAAAGTTTTACACAGAACTCTAAAAATATTATTACTTTGCATCATTTCTTCCTTAATGATGTCATCACGGTCCATTTCTTTCATAAAAGCTTCTGTAACAAACTTATGATCAAGGCCAACACTCTCATAAATTAGTTTTTTTTCCCAAGGATTCACTAAGTTATATAATAAGTCATGAAATACTGTATGTGACCAATCTTCAACTTTGTTTCTCTCAGACTGATTTAACTTTGGTATTGTTCGATCAGCCCAAATTTTCCCAAACTTATGATGGAAAGCTTCATCACTCATCGTATATTTTAACAAAGTTTTTAATAATGGGTCATTCGTATCTTGATGCGCCATGCCAAACGCGCCCATGGCAAGACCTTCAATTAGCATTTGCATACCAACAATTTTTTTATAAACAACATCTGATGAAACTACCTGTTCAAGAATTCTTCCAAGGGTTGGACCTGCTGGGTAAGGAGTGCCCCATCTAGCTTTGATATAATTTGTAAATCCTGTAACATGCCTTGCCTCTTCTCTTGTTTGATTTGCAGCATACTCCTGGGCACCAGGATCTTTTAATATATGGCATAAGCTCGCACTCAAAGATAGCGCTCCTTGTTCTCCATGTAAAATTTGAGACAAAACCCATCTAAAACTTTCATTATTCAATTTAATTTTTTGTTTTTCAGTTAGTTTTTCGGCGACAGAGGGAATTTTAAGTTCTATACAAAATATTCTTGGATCTACAATATATTCATTTTCCATATCAAAGGGCTGATCAAAATCAATAAATCTTTTGTCATTTGGATCCCAGAAATGCTTATGTGTTGCAGCTATCATTTGGTCAAAAGTTTCAGTACGTTCTCCATAACGCTCTTTTTCAATCATTGGAATAAAATGTTTAGGATTAGCAGCATTGTATGCTGGGTCCTTAGTCATAGCGTTTTTTCCACTTTTGGAAATCTGCCAAGCCCTCTTTAATTTGAAAACCTGGTCTCTAGCAAATATTTTTGCGAAATCTAATCTTTGTCTTAACTCAACCATATACAAATTATATCAAAAAATTATGTCAATTAAAGAAAAAATGAGAGAACGTTCATTTTTTATTTAAAAAAATCTATAAAAATCAATGTGCTGTAGTTATTTATTCTATTTGTCAGCCATATCATGTGACAATGTAAACATAAATTTCAATATTAAGTATTGTACAAAAGATACATTTTCCAATATTTTTGTTCGATTATTACTTATCATAATTTCTTATATGCTGCAAAAAGTTGAAAACTGGTTTTTTAGATTTAGAGTTGCTGTTTTATCTAGCTTCATAATTTTGACTATTGTAATGGGTTACTTTGCTGTTCAAATTAGAATGGACGCTGGTTTTCATAAACAGCTACCTAGTAATCATGAATTTGTAAAAACATACTATGAGTATCAAGGGGATTTAAGTGGCACTAATAGTATCACAGTTGCATTAAGAACAACTAAAGGAGATATTTTTAGTAAAGAATACCTTACTAAATTATTTAACCTATCTGAGACCATTAGATATCTTCCAGGTGTTAATCAAGCATCAATGCAATCTTTATGGACACCAAATGTTACAGTGATGAGAGTTACTGAAGAAGGATTTGAAAGAACAGAGGTGATTCCTGGGAATATTATTCCTGAAAAACTAAATGAAATTGAAATTAATAAAATAAGAGAAAGAATTTTAACCGGCGGACACGTTGGAAGTATTGTTTCTAATGATTTTTCTTCTTCTTTAATAAAGGTCGAATTAACTGAATATGATCCAAGAACAGGTGAAAAATTAGATTATCTAAAACTAGGAGAAGAAATTGAATCCATAAGAGATCAGTATGAAAGGGAAAATTATAAAGTTGAAATAACTGGATTTGCAAAAATGATCTCAGATATAGCAAATGAAGCTTATAATGTTGTTATATTTTTTGCTTTAGCTTTTGTACTAACAGTTTTAGCAGTCTATTGGTATTCGAGATCTTGGACTTTAACTTTCTTGCCGCTGTTTTGTTCTTTGTGTTCATTAGTATGGCAGTTTGGTATGTTAAAAATACTTGGATTTGGATTAGATCCATTGGCGATTTTAGTTCCTTTCTTAGTTTTTGCTATTGGAGTTTCTCATGGTATTCAACAAGTAAATCAAATTACAAAAGAAGTTATAGATGGAAAATCTTCAGAAGTAGCTGCAAGAGCTAGTTTTTCAAGATTGCTAGTTCCTGGTTCAATGGCTTTAGTTACAGACCTCGTTGGATTTGGAACATTAATTTTGCTTCCTATTGGCATGATACAGGAATTAGGTATTACAGCATCTATTGGTGTAGCCTTTAAGATTATTACGAATTTAGTAATGTTACCATTGGCAGCATCTTATGCAAAATATAGCCCAAAATTTGCTGTTTCTGCTCAGTCGGCAATAAACTATAGACAAAATTTGATGGGTTTTTTTGCTAGATTAGCTCAACCTCGACAAGCAGTAATAACTTTAGCTGTTAGCTCAGTGTTATTTATTGGAGCAGCTTATCTTGCAAGTGAGCGCCATGTAGGAGACTTACACGCTGGAGCACCCGAACTAAGACCCGAGGCAAGATTTAATAAAGATATAACTGAAATAACAAAAAGATATAACGTCACAACTGATGTTTTAGTTGTTATACCTGAAGTTGGAGCGGCTTTAGGTGTTAATCCTTGTAGATCAACGTATGTTGTTGAGGCTCAAGACAATCTTCATTGGTACTTAGAAAATATTGAAGGTGTTACAAAGGTAATATCATTATCAAGTATTGCCAAGAGAGCATTGAGTGGTTACGCAGAAGGTAATCTAAAATGGACTTATTTACCTCATAATGAAAGAGCACTTTCATTTGCTACAAGCGTTGTAGACCCATCAACTGGATTAATAAATGAGGCGTGTTCTATAATGCCAATATATGTTTTTACAGAGGATCATAAAGCAACAACAATTAGTCATATCATCCATAAAATTGAAGAATATAATAAAAAATTTAAAGAGCTTGAGGATACTATAACATTTAGAGTTTTAATTCAAAAACCAGCTGAAGGAACAGAAGTAATTCCTTTTGCAAATTTTGCTAATAACACTGAGCAACCAATTGAAGACTTAGGAGCTGAAAATCCATTAGTTTTTACAGATGAAGAATTTACTGACTATGCTTACGAGAATGGTTTTAATTCGAGAAATTTATGGGTTACAAGTTTAGGTAACTATTATCGTAGCATTGATGACTTTGATGAAAATGTAAATTTTAGAGTAAAAGATATCAAGCAATCTGAAAAAGTTTTAAAAGACTTGTTTATTGCTAATCCAGAATATTCTCATATTGTTTTTGAAACTGATGAAATAAAATATCGGCTTGCCAGTGGATCTGTTGGCATACAGCATGCTACTAATGAAATTATTGAAAAAGGTGAGTTGCCAATGATGTTAATTGTATATGCAGTTATTATTGTGCTGGTTTTCTTAACATATTTTGACTGGAGAGCAACAATATGTTGTACCGTACCTCTTACGTTTGCAACAATGCTTGGTTATGCATTCATGGACATCGCTCAAATAGGTTTAAAAGTTTCTACTCTTCCAGTTATGGTACTTGCAGTAGGAGTCGGAGTTGATTACGCATTTTATATTTATAATCGACTTAATACTCATTTAAAGAGTGGATTAGATATGACTGAAGCTTTTGACCAGACATTCAAAAATACAGGTGCTGCTGTAGTATTTACAGCTCTGACACTTGCAATAGGTGTTTCTACATGGTCATTCTCTGCGCTGAAATTCCAGGCGGATATGGGCTCATTATTAACATTTATGTTTTTTATAAATATGATATGTGCAATGACAACTTTGCCTGCACTTGCAGTAATATTAGAGAAATTATTTCCAAGAAAAAAAGTTAGCTCTGAGTAAGTTTTAAGAAAACATCTTCAAGTCTTGTTTCTTTTATTGATATGTCTTGAATATCAATGTTAGATTCATTAATTGCTCTTAATATATCATTAAATTTTATTTCACTTGGCTTATAGTTTATTTCAATAGTTTTACTATTAGGCTTAAGATCAATATTTAAATTTTTCAAAGAAGATAAATCTATATCATTGATATTATTGTAGATGATTTTAATTTCGCGATTATCAATAAAAGATTTAATTTTTGAGGTACTATCATGAGCGATTAATTTCCCTTCATCAATGATTGCTATTTCATTACATAGCTCCTCAGCCTCGTGAAGATAGTGAGTTGTAATAATAATAGTCTTACCTCTTGAGTTTAATTTTTCTATATTTTTCCAAAGATTAGTTCTTAATTCTACATCAACACCAGCCGTGGGTTCATCAAGAATAAGGATAGCTGGATCATGAACCATTGCTTTAGCTATTAAGAGTCTCCTTCTCATTCCTCCCGAAAGTGTTCTTGCATATACATGAGCCTTATCCTCAAGAGCAAGCATTTCTAAAATATCCATTGTTCGGCGAAGCTTTTTTGGAACCCCATAAAGTCCTGCATGTATTTCTAGTAATTCAAAAGGTGTGAAAAATGGATCAATGTTTAATTCTTGAGGAACTATACCCATAAGGGATTTTACTTTTTTCAAGTTTTTATCGTGATCATTTTTGAGTATTTCTATTTTCCCCTCAGATTTTCTAACTAAGTCGGCTAAAATATTTATGAATGTAGATTTTCCAGCTCCATTTGGTCCTAGTAAGCCAAATATGGATCCCTGAGATATATTGAGCGAGATATTATTTAAAGCAAGGATCTCACTTTTAGAGCCAGCATTATAAACTTTTGTTAAATTTTTTACGGAAATGGCAATATTATTATCCATATGTTTTTATCTAAGTTTTACTAATTATAGTTTTTCAATCAGAATTCTTGTATCATCATGACAATGGAATCTCCAGACATAAAAAATAAAGAATCACAAATAGTTTCTTCCTCTAATGTTATATGTGATGGAGGTGGGGGAGCTTTAGGGCATCCAAGAATTTATTTAGATATGGGCAATAAAAAAAAAATAATCTGCCCATATTGCAGCAAAGCATTTGTTTTAGAAAATAATAATTAGTAAATGTCCAATAAAAATCATTTATTCCTTATCGATGGGTCAGGATATATTTTTAGAGCCTATTATGCGTTACCTGCACTATATAGAAAACGAGATAGGCTACCAACAGGAGCGGTAAATGGTTTCTGTAATATGCTTTATAAGCTTATTGAAGATACTAATAATAAGATTAAACCATCTCATATTGCAGTAATTTTTGATAGTGCAAGAAAAACTTTTCGAAATGAAATTTATAAAGAATATAAGGCCAATAGAGGAGATCCTCCTGAAGATTTAATCCCACAATTTAAGATCATAAAAGAATCAGTTGAAGCGTTTGGAATCCAATCCATAGAATTAAAAGGTTTTGAGGCAGATGACATTATTGCAACTTATGCTAGTCAGGCTTCAAAAAAAGGTTGGAAAGTTTCAATTGTTTCGTCAGATAAAGATCTAATGCAACTTGTAAGCAAAAATATAAATTTATTGGACACGATGAAAAATAAGATTGTAGGTCCAAATGAAGTTCTAGAAAAATTTGGAGTTAATCCTGATAAAGTTATAGATGTTCAAGCTCTTGCGGGTGACAGCTCTGATAATATACCTGGCGCACCAGGTGTAGGCATAAAAACTGCGTCAGATTTAATTAATCAATTTGGAGATTTAGACGGACTATTGAAGAATTGTGAGGAAATTAAGCAGATAAAAAGAAAAGAAAGTATTAAAGAAAATATTGATCAAATTAAAATAAGTAAAGAACTTGTTACATTAAAAAATGATGTCAAAGATATTCCAAAACTTGAAGAACTAGCTTCAAAAAAAATTACTGTTTCTAAGCTCATTCCTTTTTTACTTGATTTAGAATTAAACAAACTATCAGACAGAATTATTAAAAAAAATCCTGGTATAAAAGTTGAGAAAAATAAAAAACCAACGCAAAAGAAAGAACAAACAAAAGATGTAATTGAGAAAAAATTAGAAAATAAGGTCCTTTCAAAAAAAGCAAAGTATTCTCAGATTAATTCATTAGAAAAACTCAAAAAAATAGTTAATAAAATTAATGATGCAGGTTATTTTGTTTTTGATGTCGAAACAGACTCTTTGAATATAATAGAAGCGAACTTAGTAGGAGTTTCTATCTGCTTTGATGAGGAAAATTCTTACTACATACCTCTTCAACACAAAGATGCCTTGAATGTTTTGATAAAAGAACAAATTTTATTAAAAGATTTTATTAATATTATTAGGCCATTAATGCATGACGAGTCAATTATCAAAGTAGGTCATAACATTAAATATGATATTTCAATTCTTAAAAAATATGATCTAAAAGTTAAAAGTTATGAAGATACTATGCTTATGTCATATTCCTGTGATGCTGGAGTGAATCGTCATAGTATGGACGAATTAGCAAAGATTTATCTAAATAGAGAAACAATAAAATTCAAAGAAGTAGTTGGATCAGGAAAATCACAATTAACTTTTGATCAAGTAGATTTAAATAGAGCGACAGAATATGCTGCTGAAGATTCAGAAATAACGCATAAGCTTTATAAATTCTTCAAAAAAAGAGTTCAACTTGAAAATAATTCTTTAGTTTATTCCTCCATTGAAAAGCCATTAATTAATTGCTTGATGAGAATGGAAATTAATGGGATTAAAGTTGATATTAATTATCTACAAAAACTATCGAATGATTTTTCGAGAAGAATATTAAAGTTAGAAAAAGAAATATATAAAAAGACGAAAGTAGAATTTAATATCGGATCCCCAAAGCAGTTATCTGATATATTATTCAATAAATTAAATCTGTCTCCTCCAAAAAAAACAAAAACAGGAGAAAAATCAACTGGCATATCTGTTTTAGAAGATCTAGCTTATGAAGGCCATGCTGTAGCTGAAGATATTATTGAATGGAGACAACTATCAAAATTAAAAAACACTTATACTGAAGCCCTTCAAAGCCATATAGTTAATAAGACTAAAAGAATACATACTTCTTATGCTATGGCTTCAACAAATACCGGTCGTCTAGCATCATCTGATCCAAATTTACAAAATATTCCAATTAGAACTAGCGAGGGGCGCTCTATAAGAACTGCTTTTATAGCTGAAAAAGGAAATGTAATTTTGTCAGCTGATTACAGTCAAATTGAGCTGAGAGTACTTGCACATATGGCTGATGTCTCACAATTAAAAGCTGCGTTTAAGAATAATGAGGATATTCATCAAATCACAGCTTCAGAAATATTTGATGTCAAATTAGAAAATGTTACCAAAGATCTTAGAAGAAAGGCAAAAGCAGTGAATTTTGGAATCATTTACGGAATTTCTGCTTTTGGTTTAGCAAAACAATTATCAATTACAAATTTTGAGGCAAATGAATTTATAAAAAATTATTTCCTTAAGTTCTCTGGAATAAGAGAATTTATGGATGCAACTAAAGAAAAATGTCGAAAAGATGGATTTGTAGAAACATTGTGTGGAAGAAAATGTTTTTTTCCTAGAATAAAAGATAAAAATTTTGCGCTTAGATCTTTTCAAGAAAGAGCTGCTATTAATGCGCCTATACAAGGCACGGCAGCCGATATTATAAAATTTGCAATGATTAATATAAATAATAAGTTACCTTTGGAAGAGAAAGATTGTAAAATGCTTTTGCAAGTACACGATGAGCTGATTTTCGAGGTAAAGAAAAATAAAATTGATAAATACATAAAAATGATTACCGAAGAGATGGAGAAAGCTTTAGAGCCTTTGTTTCAATTAGATGTTCCATTAGTAGTAGATAGCAATTATGGAGCCAACTGGAATGAGGCTCACTAATGCCTGAAACTATTATATTAGTCACTGGAGGATTTGATCCAATTCACTCAGGACATATTGCTTATTTTAAAGCAGCGAAGATTCTTGGCGATAGGTTGATTGTTGGTGTGAACTCAGATAAATGGCTTGTTAATAAAAAAGGAAGTGCATTTATGCCAATAAATGAGCGAATTGAAATAGTTTCAAATTTATCAGTAGTTGATGAAGTTATAAAATTTGATGACGATGAATTTAATTCAGCGTCAAATGCAATAGCAAAAGTGATAGAAAAATATCCTAATCACAAAATAGTATTTGCTAATGGAGGTGATCGGAATTCTGATAATATACCAGAAATGAAAATTCACAGAGAAAATCCAAATATTCAATTTGAATTTAGCGTTGGAGGCGATTTTAAAAAAAATTCTTCTAGTTGGATTCTAAAAAATTGGCATGGGCCAAAAGAGTATAGACCCTGGGGTTGGTATAGAGTTATTGATGATAGTGAAGATCATAAGGTAAAAGAAATTCAAGTTAATTCTAGATCCCGATTAAGTTTACAATCACATTCTAAAAGATCTGAGGTTTGGGTTGTAATTAAAGGTGAAGCAAGCGTTACTATTGACGATAAAAATATCAATTTAAAAGTTAGTGAATCTATCTATATTCCAATAGGATCAAAACACCGACTTGAAAATAAATTAAATGATCCACTTCATGTTATTGAAGTCCAAACAGGCATTTATTTTGGTGAAGATGATATTCAAAGATATGAAGATGATTATAACAGGGCTTAAAAATATGAAAGTATACTCCCCACATTTTTATTTAGTTTTTTTTTTACTTCTAAATATATTCAATTTTATTGACAGAAATCTACTTATTGCTTTTGCACCTGAGATAAAGTCAGACTTTAATCTCACAAATGTAGAATGGGGTTTATTGACAGGTGTTTATTTTCTTTTCTTTTACTCTGTATTTGGAATATTTATGGGAGTACTAGGTGATAAATTTAACAGAATGAAGATTGCTGCGGCAGGAGTTTTTTTATGGAGTCTCATGACAGCTCTTACCGGAGTGGCTAAAAACTTTGCTCATTTAATAGTAGCTAGAGCATTGATTGGAGTTGGTGAGTCAGCTTTAACTCCAAATTCAATTTCAATGCTCTCAGATGTATACAATCAAAACAGGAGAGGCACTGCTTCTGCAATTTACTATCTTGGTATTCCCCTTGGTGTTGGTTTAGCTATGTTAATTGCCTCATATTTTGGACCAATATTTGGTTGGCGAATAGTATTTATCTCGCTGGGGCTTATAGGTGTAGTATTAGCTATTGTCACATATTTTTTGATTGAACCGATCAGAGGTCAATTAGACAGCTCTTCTCAAAATAATGAAAAATCTATGAGCATTAAAGAAATTATTAGTTTAACAAAATCAACATTATACAATTCAAAGTCTTTAACTTTAATTATTGTAGGCAGTATTTTTTTGCATATACCTCTTGGAGCAGGTAATTTTGAAGTTCTTTGGGCTGTGAATGAAAGAGGATTCACAGCAAGCGAATATAATTCTTTATTTGGAATTTTTTTTATAATTGGTGGTTCAATTGGTGCAGTTTTGGGTGGGGTATTATCTGATAAATTGAATCACTTATTCAAAAATGGTGTAATGAGTTTTTTGACAATTTCTTACTTACTTTTAATTCCTCTTACAATTAGCTATCGCTTTGTAGAACCAAATACCTTTATTTTTTATTTTACACTATTTTTTATTTCTCTTAACGTGACTTTTTTTTATGGACCTGTTTTTGGATCGGTCCAAGAATTAACACCAGTTAAAGTAAGATCAACGATGGTAGCAATTTTTATTTTAGGGGTGAACATAGTTGGAATGGGTGTTGGAAGTTTCTTTACAGGTTACTTAGTTGATTACGTATTTAATAATTCATCTGCACCTTATACATTTTCTCTAATTAGTGTTGGTGCAACTGGAATTATATCTATTATTTGTTTTTATATTGCTGGATTTTCTTATAAAAAAGATTCTCAGATTGCAGTAAGAAATTAATTTGAAATTGGTCCCGATTCGCGAATTTTCTCTTCAACATCAGATTCAAATTGAACAAAATTATCCATGAACATCTGAACTAATTTCTTAGCTTGGATATCATAATCATCTTTATTTTTCCAAGTGTTTCTAGGATCTAAGATATTACTGTCTATATTTTTTACATTAAGTGGAACTGAAAAACCAAAATTATTATCTCTTCGCATTTCAACATTATCTAACTCACCAGAAAGTGCAGCATTAAGCAGTGTGCGAGTATCCTTAATTGAAATTCTTTTGCCTATTCCATACACACCGCCCGACCAGCCTGTATTAACAAGCCAACAATTAACATTGTGCTTCGATATTTTCTCTTTTAGAAGGTTCCCATACTCTATTGGATTTCTAGGCATAAATGGAGCGCCAAAGCAGGTTGAAAACGTTGCCTGAGGTTCATTCGAAAGACCTATTTCTGTTCCAGCAACTTTAGCAGTATAGCCTGACAAAAAATGATACATTGCTTGATCAGGAGTCAGTTTTGCAATTGGTGGTAAAATTCCAAATGCATCAGCAGTTAACATGATAATATTTCTTGGGTGATTTGTTTTTCCCGAAAGCGTTACCCCTGGGATAAAATCAAGAGGATAAGCCCCTCTAGTATTTTCAGTTAGAGAGTTATCATCAAGATTTAGCTCTCCTTTTTCGTTCATTACAACATTTTCAATAACTGAATTTTTCATTTGAGTAGTTGCATAAATTTCTGGTTCAGCTTCTTTAGAGAGTCTAATCAATTTAGCATAACAGCCACCTTCAAAATTAAATAATCCTTGATCAGACCAACCATGTTCATCATCTCCTAAAAGTGATCGATTTGGATCAGCGCTTAAGGTAGTTTTTCCAGTTCCAGATAACCCAAAGAATATTGCTGAATCACCATCCCTACCAGTATTTACAGAACAGTGCATGGGCATAATATTTTTTTCAGGCAAAATAAAGTTCAATAGGGTGAAAACAGATTTTTTTGTTTCTCCAGCATATTCGGTTCCAGCAATAAGAATAATTTTTTTCTCAAGATTGACAGTAATTACTGTTTCACTTCTAGTTCCATGATAAGAAGGATCCATTTTTAAATTAGGAAAGTTTATAATTGTAAATTCACTAGAAAAATTTTTTATTTCATTTTCAGTAGGTCTTACTAATAAGTGTCTAGCAAATAAGCCATGCCAAGCATATTCTGTGATAATTGATACACTAAGACTATTTTCCCTATCAGCACCTCCTAAAAGGTCGTGCACAAAAAGATCTTTATTTTCTGCATAGTCTATAAAAGATTTAAGTATTTTTTTATAGTTTTCTTCGCTAATTGGGACATTCGTGTCCCCCCAGTGAATTTTTTTCTCATTTTTTTGTTCCTTAACAAAAAATTTATCATTAGCCGATCTACCTGTATGTTTTCCAGTATTTACCACAAGGGCACCGTGTTTAGATAGCCTTCCCTCTTTTGTAGTATGGGCTATTTCATATAACTCATCAGATGAAAGATTTCTTTTTACTGAATTAGCTTTTTCAAGAATTAGCGAATTTATTATATTTTCCATAAACTTTGAGAGGCGATAAAACCATATTATAGTATTTATGTTAAGACCTAAAATCAAAATTTGGTGTATAATTTGGGGATCATCTTACTCAAATTTGCCATTATCGTGCCATAGTATAATAATTAGATAATCTTAATATGAGTTTATTATAATGAAGCCATTAATTGCCTTAGTAGATGATGATAGAAATATTCTAATTTCATTAGAGGAGCTATTAAAAAAAGAAGATTTTTCTATACATACTTATAGTGATGGGCAGTCAGCTCTTATTGGAATGTTTCGCTATCCTCCTGATTTAGCAGTCATAGATATAAAGATGCCAAAAATGGATGGGTATGAATTATTTAAGAAATTAAGAGAAAAAATAAAAACCCCAGTAATATTTTTGACATCTAAAGATCAGGAACAGGATAGACTGAAAGGCTTGATGCAAGGAGTTGATGATTATGTGACAAAAGGAGGTAACTTTTCAAAACAAATATTAATAGAAACAATTAAAAATACTCTAAATCGTATTAAACTTGAAACAGATGAAAAGGATAGTAGTGAAATAATAGTTTATAAAGATCTTAGGCTTGATTGCTTAAGACAGGAGTGTGAATGGAAAGGAAAGTTATTAGAAGACCCACTTACAACAACAGAATTTAAGATTATAAAGGAATTAGTTCAAAGGCCAGGAGTTGTAAAAACAAGAGATAGATTGATGGATATCGCGTATAGAGATGAAATTGATGTAGATGACAGAACAATTGATAGTCATGTAAAGCGTATTAGAAAGAAATTTAAAAAAATTGATTATGATTTTCAGTCAATTCACACACTTTATGGATCAGGATATCAATGGAAATAAATTTGAATTTGATTAAAATAATTACTATTGAACAGCTTATTTAAAAAATTTTTATTTTATAATTTCATAGGTTTAATCATTTTAGCAATGGTTACTATAGCTTTAATTTTTTTTTCAAATCAATATCAGCTGAATAAAAGACTTTCTCAAATCAATAATCAAGCATTAATGATTCATAATGTTTTAAACTCTTCAAATATATTAAGAGACTTAGAAGAAGGAATTAATTTAGAAAAGGCCATTTCTAATCTTGAAATAAAAAACCTTTCTATATTAATACTAAATTCAGATCGTAAGGTTCTGTTCGATTCTAAAGGATATGACCTTGACTCAGACGCATTTGAAAAGGAGAGCTTAGTTACCGTTGAAAGTATTAATGATGAAGATCGAGACAATAAATTATCATATAAGGTAGAAAATATCTCAAATAGAGCTTTTTTGAAGAATAATTTATTTATAGAAAATTTCAAAAATTCAAGACAAGGTGATGAGCAAATGTTTTCAATTAAGTTACCTAATAATAAATTATACTTGATCTCAATTTTTCCAATTAATTATTTAGAAAATGAATATTTTATAGTTGCTCAAGAAGATAATACGGAAATTGGCAACATAATTGATCAGATGAGATTAAATGTCTTAATGGGTGTTTTTGCAATAGCTGTATGTTTAATAATATTTTCTATTTTTTTAAATTACGTAATTTTGACTCCAATAAGGCTATTGGCTGGATCAGCTATTAAAATACAAAATAATTTTAAATCTAAACCTACAATTATAGGGTTTGATAAAAGAACTGATGAGTTAGGAGACTTATCAAAAATATTAAATAATATGCTGAAGAATCTCTACTTAAAAATTGATAACACTGAGAATTATTCTGCTGATTTAATGCATGAGATTAGAAATCCTTTAGCTTCAATAAAAATGGCTTCGGAAGTTATTACTGATGATATGACTGAAAATCAGAAAAAATTTCTAAATTTAATACAAACTGATATTTCTAGAATAGAAAATATTATTACTGACTATTCAGCTATGATTAAAGATGAAGTGCTTCTTTCAAAAAGTGTTTCAAAAAAATTTAATATAACTAGCCTGATTTTATCCATTATTGATGGGTATAAAAAAATCAACAAGGGATCAACTAAATTTGAGTTTATTTCTGATAAGGATAAATCAATTAAGTTATTTACTAAGGGTCAAGAGTCTTTTATTGAGCAAGCGATAAAAAATATTATTGATAATGCCATATCTTTTGCTGGAAAAGATGGAATAGTTACAGTTTCACTAAGTTCAACATCAAATTATCTAACTATCTCTATCTCAGATAATGGACCTGGAATTAAAGAGCCAAAAATTGAGAGAATATTTGATCGATTTTATTCTCTAAGGGAAGAAGATCAATTATCAGATACAGTTCATTCTGGATTAGGACTAAATATTGCAAAGCAGATAGTAGATTCTCACGGTGGTTATATTTCAGCAAATAATATGAGCGAAGATAATATTGTAAGTGGTTCTAGATTTATTATTAACTTGCCTTTAGGGAATTAAGCTATAAATATTAGCATTGATTATTTCTAATTATTTCATATGATCTGAGAAATCTTAAAAATTATGACTGATCAACAAGACTATAAAGTAGCCGACATTAATCTTGCGGAATTTGGAAGAAAAGAAATTTCTCTAGCGGAAACAGAAATGCCGGGTCTAATGGCTCTTAGAAAAGAATATAAAGGTAAAAAACCTTTAGATGGTGCTAGAATAGTAGGCTGTCTTCATATGACCATTCAAACTGCTGTTTTGATTGAAACATTAGTTGATTTAGGGGCTGATGTTAGATGGTCTTCTTGCAATATTTTTTCAACACAAGATCATGCCGCTGCTGCTATTGCAAAAGTTGGCATCCCAGTATTTGCATGGAAGGGTGAAACTGAAGAAGAGTACTGGTGGTGTGTTAGACAAACGATTGAGGGAAAAGAAGGATGGACGCCAAATATGATTCTTGATGATGGTGGCGATTTAACTGCTTTAATGCACAAAGATTATAAAGAGCTACTGAAGGATGTTAAAGGCTTATCAGAAGAGACTACTACTGGAGTACTTGCATTAAAAAAAATGGAAATAGATGGTAGTTTGTTAGTGCCAGCAATAAATGTTAATGACTCAGTGACTAAATCAAAATTTGATAATCTTTATGGTTGTAGGGAAAGTTTAGTTGATGGCATTAAAAGAGCTACAGATGTTATGATGTCAGGTAAAGTTGCGATTGTCGCTGGGTTTGGTGATGTTGGAAAAGGAAGTGCAGCTTCTTTGCGCCAGAGTGGAGCGAGAGTGATGGTAACAGAAACAGATCCTATTTGTGCTCTTCAAGCTGCTATGGAAGGTTATGAAGTTGTTTTAATGGATGAAATGATAAAAGAAGCAGATATTGTTGTGACTGCCACTGGGAATAAAGA
>MDTG01377945.1_pt1 | contig 17544 bp, 15 predicted proteins | sample 811421 | NCBI WGS metagenome assembly MDTG01 (sample SAMN05326645, study PRJNA326480) | marine metagenome | isolation source: seawater | place: Pacific Ocean: South East | collected 2011
ACTCAAGAAACAAAACAAGAAATGCAAAGTATGCAAGTAACAGCTGGACTAGATACGATTTATCTATTTAGAAAAAAAGCGTTTCCTGCACCACTTAAAATTATGTTCACTTACACAAATGTGATCGATGGAATTAACGTGGTAAAAGATCCACTTTATTCAGTTGATTTCAATATGTATTTTTAATGAGAGGTTTAAGATGAAAAATTTAAATACAATCCTTGTATCTCTTCTGTTAATTTCTTGTGGACGTGTTGCTCAAAACCCTGTTGTTGAAAATTTTACTTTCAAAAAACCTACGGTTATTCCTTTTTCTACATCTTCAATGGTTTCACCCATGGTTCGTGCAGCCACCATTGTCGTCGTGCCAGAGCGTGAGGACGTAAAAGATCTCGTTTTTAACCCTATGGATGGGTCCACTGCGGCTGAGTGGAGTGATCTATATACCAATTTAGATTACTCTGAGTTTCTTCCAAAAGAATTTACAAAAGAGATGTCTATTGAAGAAAAAATTCTTGGTGCCTCAGAGGTTGTTATGGCCGCTGGTTCAATTAGGGATCAATATCTTAGAAACTTAAGTAGTCTTGAATCTGACTTTTCGGAAAAAGAAGAAGAAGTTAGAGCTTACGAAGACTCTGCAGGACTAACAGATATCACTTGTTACTACGCTTCAAGACCTAGAAGGGGGAATCCTTACACTTGTCGATTTGATGAGGATGCTGCCTCAGGATTTACGAGAACTAAAACTTTTTATTCTTGTGAAAACTGGGCGCTTTTTTCATTAGATGCCAACCAAGAAGTTCATGTTCAATTTCAAAAACACCTCGAGATTGCACAAAACTGTGAAGGACTTCAAGCGGAGCTTGATGAGATCAACACTGTTATTCAAGCAAGAAAGTTAACTCGATTAAGCGCTGAAAACGTTGTTCTGGACCTTCTTTTAGAAACTGAAAAAGTGACGGATCTTGTTTTTGCCGCAAAAGCTGCAACAATTGAAAAACCAGACTCCATAGGCGATGAGAGCTCTCTTGTTTTTTCTGCGGATAAAATGAGTGTTGAAGAGTTTAAGCTTTTTGTAGATTTTCTTCCGGGTAACTCTAGTAAGGTTGGTTACGCGGAGTACTCTATGGCCAATGGACTTATTCGTGATGTGAGTGTTTACATGAGTGACCTTGGTGTGAAAAAATTAAAATTTACTCTCGAGCTTCCTGATATGACATTTTTTGTCGACGCGGATATTAGTGTAGAAAAAATGCCTATTGGATTTAGAGTTATTGATTCAGCGGCAAGAGTTGAGTTTAATAATGAAAAAACAAGAAAAGGTGTTTTTAAATTAGAGTTTGATACAATTAAGCTTTAGTAAATCTCCATAAATTTCGAAAAAAGACGGCCCATTAAGGGCCGTTTTTTATTTCTTAATAGAGCTCATTCCGCCATCAATTGATAATATCTGTCCTGTCATCCAGCTTGATTTTTCACTAAGTAAAAATAATGCCATTTCAGCGATATCTTCAGGTCGTCCAATTCTCATCATCGGATGTTTTTTTTCACTAGCTTCTTTCATTTTAGGGTTTGAGGTTATTTTCTCTGAAAGCGCTGTTTCGGTTAAACCGGGGGCGATGCAGTTAAAACGCACTTTAGGTGCGTACTCCGCAGCAAGTGTTTTTGTTAACCCTTCGACTGCTCCTTTTGCACTAGATATACTTGCATGAAAGGGAAGTCCTTGTCCCACGGCAACCGTCGAAAAGAAAACACAGCTTGAGTCGGCCGTCTTTTTTAGCTTGGGCATTAACTTTTGAAGGATTTTAATATTTCCTAGAAGATTAATATTTAAATCATCCATGAATTCATCCATTGAATATCTCTCAAAAGGTCTTAGATTAATTGAGCCTGGTAAATATACATAACCATCTATTTGGTCCGGGAGGTCAAAGTCAAATTCATCTTTTGTGGCATCAAACTTAGTTGAATGATATAGAGAGCCTAGATCTCTTGGCCCTTCAGATGAAAATCGACTAAAGTGGTGAACATTTGCTTCCTGCTCTAAGAGTCTAGTAACAATAACTTCACCAATTCCTCGGTTCCCTCCGATAATAATATAGTTTTTCATGCGTATTCCTTTGTTGTGTGATTTTTTAAAAATTTATTTTTTTCTTTAAACAATCGATCTTTTTTTTCTTTAGGCATTTTATCAAATAATTTGACCATCATGCCCATCCGAGGATTTTTTTGGAAAAAATCGCGTTTGTTATCAATAAAACTCCAATAAAGCCCATCCATCACATCGCACCAAGGGCCTTTTTTGTAGTTACTCATCTTTAAGATGTAATTGCTCCCGCAAATATATGGTTTTGTCGCGAAAATCCCGCCATCACTAAATTGCCCCATACCAAAAACATTTGGTCCCATAACCCAATCACTACTATCGACAAACATCTCCATAAACCACTTAAAGACCTGCTGAGGATGTATTTCACAAAGAAGCATCATGTTAGATAAAACCATCAGGCGTTCAATATGATGAGCATATCCATGTTTATTTATATTTTTAATACTCACATCAACAGGCTCAATCCCTGTTGTTCCATCATACCAGGATTGAGTGAGTCCACGTTTGTGATTAAAAAAGTTTTTTTCTTGCTGAACGTTGTCAAATTCGTGATAGATACCGCGAATAAACTCTCTCCAACCTATTACTTGTCGAATAAATCCTTCGAGGGAGTTGAGAGGGATTTCATTTTTTTTAAGGAAAAGATTTAGTTTATGGAGAATCAGCTTGGGAGGGAGGTGTCCTATATTCATTGAGGCGGACAAAAGAGAGTGGTAATTGAACGCGTGCTCAGAGTGAAGAGCATCTTCATAGTGACCAAAAAACTCAAATCGCTCCTTGAAAAAATTATCAAGAAGCTTTAGCGAATCTTTATGAGTCGTTGGGAAAAAGAAGGCATCAGTATTTCCAGGATTTTTAGAAAAATATTTCTCGAGAATTAATTGCACATCATCCTGATTTTTACTCGGAGAAAACTTTTTGATCTCCGGCGGGGTTAATCCTTTGGGGAGTTTTTTTCTGTTGTCTTCATCAAAACTCCACTTGCCACCAACTGGTTTTCCGTCTCGAACGAGAATGTTGTGTTTTCTTCTTTGCCGTTCATAGAAGGTTTTCATAAATGGTCTTTTCACAGAGCCTAAATATTCTTTAAATTCTTCCCTGGTGGTCAGAAACATAGGGGAGGGAATAACGGTGATTTTTAGTTTTTTCTTTTCTAAAAATGAGGTGAGCTCGCGGTCAAAGAAGTGATCTTCTATTTCAAATATTTTTACCTCAGTAAATTTATTTTTCTTAAGATAATCATTTAATTTGTCGGTGAAGCTTTTCTTTTTCGTTTTGTCTGTAAAGGGGTCGTAGTTAATCTTGAATTTTTCTTTTAATAACTCATCCCTGAAATCTCTCATGGCCGTGAAATAAAACAGTATTTTTTGTTGGTGGTATTTAAAGTGAGAGGCGAGGTCGATGCTTTCGGCCATAAAAATATTTTTATCAACATTTTTTTTGATATCCCCTAAGGGGAAGAGTTGGTTTCCAAGAATTATTGTAAAAGAGCTCATTTAGATCTTTCCTTTGAATATTAGAAAAATAAGAAGACCTGATCTAATCGACCATAGAATTGTACGCGGCCAATTTGTTGTGACGAGCTTGTTGATTAAGTCTGCATCCTTTCCCAGTGCTAACTTACCATGAATCGGGACAGATAAAATAAAAGTACTTAACCAAATTAGTGCAATGAGGATGATACTTATTTTCATTAACTGAGTCACACTAGGTAGGAAAAATAGATATGCACCAGTAAGCAGTTCACAAAACATTAAGGGAATAACGATGGCGCTAATTCTGTTTGTGTGAAATTTCTCAAAGGCAACAAAATCATTAGGCTCAACATAATGAAAGCCCGGGTAATGGACTAGCTGAACTATCCAAATAAGCCCAGTTAAAAAAAATGTACTAAAAATATGAGCGAGCACAATTGAGCTCATTTTTTTGTCCCTTCGTCATTTAGGAATAAATTTATGTTCTCTATAAGACTCTCTGGTGTCAGTTTTTTTAGATAAAATTCTCCATCGTGACAACGGGGAATCAAGTAGTCGATTTTAAAATCTTTATCTATTGGAAACTCACGCAAGAAGTTTTTCTCTTCTTCTGTTAACGGATTCACTCGGCTTTGCCTCCACCCTTGATGATGTGCGATTAATTTTTCGTCTGTGACAAGGAAGTACTTACCCTGGTGCAGAAGTCTAAACCAACAAAGAGATGACTCGTTAAAAGGGGTGAAGATAATATCCTTATCAAAAAAATCCTCTCCCCAAAAATCAACTTTTAAAACTTTAAGTTGTTCAGTGGAGACATCCCTTGCTTGTTCAGTCTTGAACAGCACAGCTGATGCACCAAAGGTGTTAAAGGTTTTTTCACAACCAAAGTTTAGCTGACTGGGGTTGGTTATGAGCTGCCTTCCAACGCCTCCTTTAGAAATAAATATGTCCTTATAGAGTTCTACATGGTAAGGAGGAAATAAAAGGTAATTACAATAATCCCTTTTTATAAAAAAGCTGTTCAAATAGTAACCATCCATTGTGCGATAGCTTTCAAGTTTATGCAGACCGAGGTTGGTTAATCCCAAAATTTTTCTCCTAAAATTTTTATTTTATAGAAGCTTTTCAATGCTCTTGATTAAAATCTCACTATCTGGAGTAACACTAGATTTAAATCGGTTGGATATATTGCCTTCTTTATCAATCAGAAATTTTTCAAAATTCCAACGTACCTCGCCTTTAGTGGGGGCGTTGGATGTTAGATGTTGATAAAGGGCGGTTTTCCCTGAGCCCTTGATGATAGATTTTTTTAATATGGGAAATTTTACTCCGTAGTTTAATTCACAAAACTTTTTAAACTCGACATTTCCCTCTGGTGATTGCCCACCAAAATCATTTGAAGGCACTCCAATAATGGTTAGGTTTTTAGATTTATATTTTTCATATAGTTTTTGTAACCCATCGAGTTGGGGAGTATACCCACATCTACTAGCAATATTTACGATGAGAGTGACATTTCCCTTATTAGAGGAGAAATCATAATCTTTTCCCTGGAAGGTTTTATCTTTTAATTTGAAAAAATCTGAAGAGAAAGTAATTGTTGATATAGAGATTAAGAATAAAGTGATCAAAATTTTCATAAAGCCTCGAATTTATCATGAAGCTAGATTCTATACCCTCTGTCTAAGTTAGTCTTTGGACAATGACTCGACGTATCGCGTGAATTAAATAAATTTTATTTTTTTATATAGTTTTTGTATCACTTAACGGCGCTTTTATACATATCCAGAGCCTCCTGTCTTTTTTGTTTATAGTCGACAACTGGTGTTGGGTAATCAATTCCCTTACCGGCCAAAATCAAAGGGCCTAGTAGGTTAGGTTCATGGACCTCCTTCTCTGTTAATGTATCGAGCTCTGGACACCATTTTTTAATAAAATCTCCCTTTGGATCAAACTTTTTTGATTGAGAGACAGGATTAAAAATACGGAAGTATGGTTGAGAGTCACACCCACTTGAGCTAGACCATTGCCAACCTCCTGAGTTCGCCGAGAGATCATAGTCGAGCAATTTTTCTGCAAAATATTTTTCTCCTTCCTGCCAATTTACAAGAAGAGTTTTACATAAAAAACTTGCCGTAACCATTCTCAAGCGATTTGGCATTAGCCCCGTTTCATTGAGGCATCTCATTGCGGAATCAACAATGGGAAAACCTGTCATTCCTTTTTTCCAAGAATCTAATTCTTTTTTACCCCCAAGCCATTTAATCTTGTCATACTGCGGTTTAAAGGAAGACTTTTCAACATGAGGAAAGTGAAAAAGAATCATCATATAAAACTCACGCCAGACAAGTTCACTAACAAAAGTAGGAGAGTTATTTTTTTCATTAGTGAAACAATATGAGATTACTTCCCTTAAACCGATTAGCCCGTGTCTTAAATAAGGGCTTAGTTTACTTGTTGCTTTTTCTGTGAGTAGGTCTCTTGTTTCAGCATAGGTTGGGAGAACTGTTTTTAGGCGCCCAAGTGTTTTTTTTGCCCCTGATCTACCCGTTGGTATAACTAGGTTTTGTTTCTCAAAACCTAGTTTTTTATACCAATCTTTTTTAGAAAATGCCTCTGGTTTTTCCTTGCCTAATAGTTTCGATTTGGAGGGTAGTTTATTAATTTTGAGTCTAGATTTGTGGTCCTCTAGTTTATCAAGCCAAGCATTTTTAAAAGGTGTAAAAACTTTATAAGGAGTGCCGTCTTTTTTTAAGACTTCAAGAGGGTGAAAGATTAATTGGTCAGTAAATTTAAATGTTGGTATCTCCAAGGCACTGGTTACTTTTTTGTCTCTGTTTAAGGCATAGGGCTCATAATCCTCATTAAAAAATAAGGCCTCAAATTTTTCTTTTTTTAAATATTTTGGAACTTCTTGTGCTGGATCCCCATGAAGAATAATTAATTCTCCTCCCAGTTCTTTTGATTCCTCATTAAGCTCTGTGAGAGCTTCAATGATAAAGGTAAGTCTTTTGTCATTATCAGGAAGTTTTTCAAGTATGTTTTTGTCAAAGCAAAATATTAACTGAGATGTCTCAGAAACGGATAGAGCCTCTGAGATCGCTGTATTGTCCTTAAGACGTAAATCCCTTCTGAGCCATACGGCGGTTTTTTCATACTTTTTAGTCATTTATGTTCCATTGTTGTTAATTGAAGCTCTAAAATAATAAAGACTTCTGAGCGCAAGGTCCATAAAATGAAGAGTTTGTATAAGAACTGTCGGACTGAGTTTTCGAAAAAATTTCAATAATTACTTGAAATCTTGTCAATAACGGGACCTACAGATAGAAGTGATTCATGATAATGAACAAATTGATATTTCTCCTTCTTAGTTGTTTTGTTTCCCTTAAATTGAGCGCTCAAATAAGTGTGGATGTATTTTCGCAAAATGATTCTATTGAGGCTGGAGATACAATTTCATCTCAAACGGGAGATACCTTTTCTTATTTATCTCAGGAAAGCTTTATTGAAATAGACCCAATGGCAAGTTTTTCAAGATCTTATGGGGTATATCTAAGAGGCGCGCCGAACAGTTCACATAAATATTTCGTTGATGGCCATGACATGGAGGATATCACTGGTATTGCAAGAACAGCTAGAATGGACTTAAATGTTTCCTCTCCCTTGGATAAAACTCAAATATCTCTCGGCCCTCAGGGTGTCGGCTTTGGACCTGGCGCTTCAGCGGGAGTTTTCTCTAATAGAAGTTCTAAAAAGAGTTATCATTTTTTTAGGCTCAATAATCACCTTGGAACGTCGTTTGTTTCTCAAAAAAATGATACGAAACTCTCTTATAGAGTCGCGGGAGAATTCATCGACTCCCCCAGTGTTTTCCCCCAAGGTGAAGAAAAAGATTCAAACATCAAGATTGACTTGAGAACTTGGATTGAGTCTAAGTATGGATCCTCTTCCTTATTGTATGTGCAAAATAATCAAGACTATGATGAATTATCAGCGGATAGTTTTACGAATAGTTCTTCTTTTAAAAAGATATCTTTCCTACATAAAGATAAATGGTTCTCTTCTAATTTTAAACGTGAGATTTCTTATAAGACAGGTCTTCAATTAACAAATAGAGAGGAGAACTTTTCAAATAAAACAGAAAATTACTCTGCGCAGACGCTGACAGCTCAATTTAAAAATGCAGGTGAAAAAAGTGAGTACTTAGTTAGAGGTAAACTTGAACGTTATGGGGAAATGGAAAACTTGACCGGTGAAAATAATATTCGGCCAATGATGGATTTAAGCTCAAGTTTATTTTTTAAAGAAACATTTATTGATACAGCAGGAATTTCAGTAAGTATTACGAACGATAATGAGGTGATCCCATCACTAGAGTTTAGTAAGTCGATAGATAATTTAAAATTGAAAGTCAGCTCCAGTGGAAGATTACCAAGCTATTATGAGTTGTACTCAAGTTTTGGGAATGAGAACCTGAAACCTCAAAAAACCTTTTCAGGAGATTTATTTTTTGAAAACTCCAATTTAAGACTTAGTGCTTTTATTCAGGAGTACAAAAATTTTATCAATTATGATTTTTTTAACAATCGTTATGAAAATATTGATCATCTGATGAGCTATGGTGCAGAGGCTTCCATAAAATATTTAAGGTTATTCGATATAGGTCTCAGTTACAAAAGAATGAAAAGTCTTATTAGTGAGAAGATTCTTCCTGGAAGAAATACCTTTACGACGTCCATGATCCTTCGTCCTTGGAGAGGAGTAAATCTTATCTATCGAGGTGTTTTTGGTCGCTATGGGTTTAATGAAGAAAAACTTAACTCTCTTCATTTTGTCTCACTTGATTATGGGTTCAACTTATCTAAGAATGAAAAAATCACTGTCTCTGGAAAAAACCTTTTAAATGAAAAAAGTAACTCACTCTTTCCTACGCAAAATGGTGGAGTAGTGACTCAATTGGATTATATCTATTTATTATGAAATTAAGGTTTTCTTTTTTCTTTTTTCTTTCCCTATTGATTCATGCCTCGGTTGTGACAGATGGGCTGAATTTATTTTCAAGTCATGACCCAGCCCAAGCAGCCTTGCCCCAGAGTCGAGGTGGTCATTTTAAAACAACTTTAAGGCTTATTTCTGTGCCTAAAAAAACTAACAAATCTTTTGTGGGAAATAAAAATAAACCATCAAAAGTAAAAAATGCTCCTAGTGATATAAAAAAGGCAAAATTAAAAAAAGGTTTGGATATTAAGTATCCTTTTCTCGCGAAAAAAAATAACCTAAGCGGAACCGTTGTTTTGAGCTTAAAAGTAGGGGCAACAGGAGTAGTTGAAGAGATAGAGGTCAAGAAAAGCTCTGGGCATAAAATTCTTGATCAAGAGGCGATAAAACAACTTAATATAGCAAAGTTTAACCCAAAGACTGTTCAGGGAAAGCCAGTGGAGTCTAATTTAGACGTGGTAATAAATTTTAAAATTTAAATTCTAGAAGTTTTTTGGAAGACCTTTACAAATATTATTTCCAATTATTCCACCAATACGATTTATTTTTTCCTCTTGAGGGTCACTTCCAATCAGTAAATGAATTAACTTTTTTCTTTTCATGGATCTCATATCTAATATTCGACCACCAAAGCTCTCGATTCGTCCCACTAAATTTGCTTTTATTCCACCTTCAACACAGCCAAGAAGCATCACACCAAAAAGATGATACCAAGAGCCAAAAACATCTTCAGGCTTTTCACCTGGACAAAAATTTGTAATTGAAGAAAGTGATGCAGTCGCTTTTAGCTTCTCTCGATTTTTATCCTTCCAAAATTCGGAAAGAACATTTTCAATCGACAATAGTGCTTTATAGACATCGCCGCCAGAGAGTTCCAGGGAGTGTTTAAATAAATCTTTCGGTGTAATACTTGAAAATGATTGATCTTCAATCCACTTGCGTAACTCATTGTCATTTGGGGTCATCATAAACCTGTTAGTGACTCCCATCGCCAGTGCGGTTAATAACTTTGTGTTAAATCTTTTTGCCGGCATTCGCGTGGCATTTGACCACTGGTGGGGGGAACTTAAAAATACACCTTTTGAGTGTTTCCTTTCATAGCTCTCTATTACCTCTTTCAAGTCACTAGTTAGTTGATCTTTTTTGATAAATGATTTTCTGATTGCTTTATCTGTTTTGCATTTAAGATTAGAAATTCTATCCAGAGATAGCTCGTCTCGACATTGATTAAGCTTATCAACTTGCTCATCAACTAGGTACTCTCTTTCATCAAGGTAAACAGCGGAATAGCTTGGGCAAGATTTTTTTATCTCTGCGATTTGTTGATCTTCAATGGTTAAATAATCATTGCTTTTTCTTAAGTGATCAATGAGACTTTTTGCATTATCCCTCACTAAATTTTTTAGGATAAGATCTTCTTTCTTATTTTCAACGGTGTAGTTTTTTTGCCTAAAAAAATACCCAAACATTGGGTTCTTGTAGCATTTTTCAAATTCCGAAGAATTTGCCAAACAACTAAAGCTTATCGTGAATGAAAGAATTAGAGCTTGTGTTTTTTTGTGCATTAGTTCGCTCTCTCCGATATGTATACTGAGACATCCTTTACTTGCCCTTGTACTTTCGTTTGAATAAACGATAAAGCATTTCCGAGTGTTAGCTTTTGAAGTTTTTGAAGGCTTGATTTTTTCAGGTATATCGTTGAATTAATTTCTATATTGTTTTTTAACTGGGTCAAATATGTATCACTTTTAATAAATACGTGACTGTAGTTTGAGTTTTTTAAGTGCAAGGTATTACTCGATGGTATATTGATCTCAGAGTCAAATTTAATGACGAATCCAAATACATTTCTTTCTGCTGAGAATTCACTTTTAGATAGTTGGGTTAATTTTGTTTTTTTACCAATTCCTAGGCTTAAAAGTCTTTTGTCTTTAGCCAGTAATTGAAAATTTAATTCATTTTTAATAGGGATATTTTTTTTAACACTAATTTTTATGACATCTTCTTCTTTTGACCTTATTTTTTCTGTTGCGGCGAGTGTTTCAGTTATCATCATTAACTCATCATTTAAAAGAATGATCGGTGTGGAGTCAATTTGGTTACCAGGGCATTCCCCAGCAGTGACTTCTGCTTGAATCAAAAAGCTAAATAATATTGTCAGTAATAAAGTTTTCACATAATTTCCTTAGTTAAGGCAATGTTTGCAATGAAAATGCCATACTGATTCTTAATAAAATTAATAACTTAATGTCTAAATTGTTTGATTTTTTGACAGGATGGAGAGCCTTATTCAAGCCCATCCATTAGGTTTGAAAAGAAGTCTTTCTTATAATTTTCTGCTTGCTCAGGAGTGAGGTGCCCAAACGTGGTTCTATCTTGCTCGATAAAACTGCCTTCAGGAAGATCTAAAAGAAAGCGGCTTTTAAAACGAGCAATATTTTTTCCATAAATCTTTCGCTCTTTGCAGTAGGTCATAATAAGCTGTTCCTTAGCGCGAGTGATCCCAACGTAAGCAAGTCTTAGCTCCTCACTGATACCGTTTTCTTGAATTGATTTTTTATGAGGAAGTGTCTCTTCTTCAACGCCGAGAAGATAAACCTTTTCAAATTCAAGGCCTTTAGATGAATGAAGTGTCATGAGGGTGACCTCATTTTTACGGATATCCTCATCTTCATCTTCGTCTTCTTTTTGGTCTTGCGAGTCTTGAAGCATTAATTTTTCAACAAATGATTTAAGCGCCGTTTTTTGAGAAACATATTGTTGAAACCTCTCCGCACTCGCAATGAGTGCTTCGACGTCATTTTTTTTCACGTCTGCTAATTTAAGATTGTCATCATATTGCTTATCGATAAATTTCAAGTAATTGATTGAATCAACTAACTTTAAAAGTCCTGCTTTTAAGCTATTCTCTTCAAAAAATGTTCTCAACTCAATGATAAGCCCCGTAAATTCTTTTATGTGTTTTTCTTGCTTGTCTGCTAGCTGAGGGTTACTAGACATTGCGGAAAATAATGTAGGGCGATCTTCGTTTGAATACGTTTCAAGATGCTGCTGAAATTTTTCAAGGGTTCTATTTCCAATACCTCGATTCGGGACATTTAGAATTCTTCGAAGAGAGATCTCATCTCCCGTATTTAACACAACACTTAGATAAGCAAGAAGGTCTTTAATTTCTTTTTTATCGTAAAATTTTTGTCCCCCAAGAAATGAGTACGGGACATCACTCATACGAAGCTGCTCTTCAATCGCCGGAGCCTGAGTTTTTGATCTGATAAGAATGGCAATGTCCCCAAGATGGCCGCCATTTGATTGGTGCTGAACAATTTCTTCAACAATAATTTCAGACTCATGGTCGGTGTTACCCATGGCCCATAAAAGGGGAGTGATAGAGCTTGGGGTTTCACTAAAAAGATTTTTTTCTTTTCGCTCCGTATTTTTTGAAATGACAGAGTTGGCCAGACTAATGATAGGGGCCGTGGAGCGATAGTTTTGCTCTAGCTTTACAACCTTAGCGCCGGGAAATTGTTTTTCAAAATTTAATATATTTCTCACGTCAGCACCGCGAAAGGCATAGATACTCTGATCATCGTCGCCAACAACGCAAATATTATTATGAGATTTTGTGAGTGCGGTTACAATTTCAAACTGAAGAGCATTCGTGTCTTGGTACTCATCAATCATGATGTATTTATATTTCTCAGAAAATTCTTCTTTTAATTCAGGGTGCTCTCGAAATAATCTGACTGTTAAAAAAAGAATATCATCAAAGTCAATGGCATTATAAAATTTAAGTTTGTCTTGGTAGTAGTTGTAGCAATACTCTATGACAATATCGTAAGGGGAGTCCGGGTCAAAATGTGCTGTTTCTGGAAACTCTTTAGCACTGATTCCGTTATTTTTTAAAAAGCTAATTTTTGAGTGAATTATTTTTTTGTCATATCCTTCTTTATCAGAGCGATAATTTTTAAGTGCTTCTCTAATGATCGCTAAAGCGTCATTGGTGTCGTAAATAGAGAAGTTTTTTAAATAGCCAAGGTAGTCAATTTTTTGGCGTAAAATTTTAACGGCCAGGCTGTGAAAAGTTGTTAAGGTAATGCCGCGAGCTCGCCTTTTTGTTAAAAGGCCAAATACTCGGTCTTTCATTTCCTTGGCGGCTTTATTGGTGAAGCTAACACCCAAGATTTCTTTTGGAGGGATACCTAGGTTACTAATCATGTGAGCGATTCTGTAAGTGACAGTTCTTGTTTTTCCACTACCTGCTCCGGCCAATATTAACACTGGACCTTCAACGGCTTCAGCCGCTGTTCGCTGGGGAGAATTTAAACCTGAGAGAAAAAACATCTATGCTCCAAATCAATCACCTACAATGCCTAAATTCTTTCTTAATTTCCAGTACAAATTTCTAGAAAAACCGTCCTCACTTAGTTAAATTAGGTGTTCGTTTAATCAGACATTTACAGTATATCGGGAGCGGCAAATGGCCCTATCAAAAGATGAAAAAAAGAATCTTTATGACTCAATGCTAGAATTAATTCGCGTGACCTCTACGCAGATTCCTGCTGATGTGCAAAAAGAAGTACTTAAAGCGCTAAAAAGAGAAAAAAAGAATACTACAGCAAAATACGCAATGGAGATCATTGATAAAAATATTGAATTGGCCAGATCAAAATCTCAACCTCTCTGCCAAGATACAGGGACGGTAGTAGTTTATGTTGATCATCCCGTAGGATTTAATCAGGGTGAGTTTATAAAGATTTATGAAAAAGCGGTTGTTGACGCCACAAAAAAAGGCTTTTTGAGACAAAATTCGGTAGATACGCTGACAGGGAAAAATGATTCGATGAACCTCGGCCCTGGCCATCCATCCATCCACTTTCATGAGCACAAGAAAAAAACGATCTCTGTTCGAATGATGCTAAAGGGGGGAGGGTGTGAAAATGTTGGTGCGCAATACTCTCTTCCAAATGTGGCCCTTGAAGCGGGACGAGACCTTGATGGGGTAAGAAAAGTTATTTTAGATGCCGTGGTTAAGGCTCAAGGAAAAGGCTGTGGCCCAGGCGTCCTTGGAGTGACAATTGGTGGTGATAGAGGCTCAGGCTACATTGCTTCAAAAGAGCAATTATTTAGAACCCTTGATGATGTGAATGAGATACCAGCTCTTAAAAAATTAGAAAAAGACATTGTTGCTACAAGTAATCGTCTTGGTATTGGGCCTATGGGATTTGGAGGAAAGACAACTCTTTTAGGTTGTAAGATTTCGGCTTTAAACAGACTGCCGGCAAGTTACTTTGTGAGTATCAGTTATATGTGTTGGGCGTTTCGTCGGCAGGGAGTCAATTTGAGGGCAAACAACAAAATTTCCAAGTGGCTTTACTAGAAAAATTTAGGGAAAAATTTTATGAAAAGACTAGATTATCCATTTAACGAAAAACAAATTAGAGAACTCCGCGTAGGAGACATGGTACTAATTTCCGGGAAACTTTTTACCGGAAGAGATGCGGTTCATAAATACCTGCATGAGGGGGGAAAATCTCCCGTAGATTTTAACAATCAAATTATTTATCACTGCGGCCCTGTCGTCTTAGAAAAAAAAGGAAAATACGAAGTAATGGCCGCTGGTCCAACGACTAGTATTAGAGAGGAGCCCTACCAGTGGGAAGTAATGAGAGATCACGGCATCGTTGGGGTAATTGGTAAAGGTGGAATGGGGCCAAAAACTCTGGAGGGTTGTAAAAAATACGGTTGTGTTTATTTTCATGCCATTGGGGGAGCTGCCCAAGTTTTAGCTGAAAAAATTAAAAGTGTTGATAACGTCTACCTTAAAGAAAAATTTGGAAGTCCTGAAGCCATATGGGAATTATCTGTTGAGGAGTTTCCCGTTGTTGTGACAATGGACTCTCACGGCGGAAGTCTTCATTCAGTTGTTGAACAAGAATCCACAAAAAATCTAAAAAAATCACTTAAAAAATAAGGCCATATCATGACCAAGTATCTTGTTACCTCAGCTCTTCCATACGCCAACGGCCCTCTTCATTTTGGGCACCTTGCCGGTGTTTATATACCTGCTGATATTTATACTCGTCACAGAAAACTTCAAGGTGAAGAAGCTATTCATATCTCAGGAAGTGATGAGCATGGTGTGGCGATAATGCTTAACGCTCAAAAAGAAAAACAAGATTATAAATCTTATGTGGATCATTGGCATAAAGACCATAAAAATCTTTTTGATAAATACGGAGTAGATTTTGATTTCTTTGGCCAAACAAGTAGTGATTACCATGCAGAGGAAGTTATTCCTTGGTTTAATGCGCTACTTGAAAAAGGTTTAATCGAGCCAAGAGAAGGAAAACAACTTCAATGTGGTGATTGTCATAATCATCTTCCGGATCGATTTGTAGGTGGAGAGTGTTACGAATGTGGCTATGAACAAGCTAGAGGGGACGAGTGCCCAAACTGCGGAATTATCATTGATAGCGTTAAGCTCATCAATCCTGAGTGCCAAATTTGTGGCAGTAAAAATATTAGTGAAGTTTCCGTTACTCAGTATTACCTTCTTCTTTCAAAAGCCCATGGGGATTATCGGCAATGGCTGGAAGCGGCAATGCCAAGGTTTAGAAAAACTGTCACAAACTATGTTGATAGTTTAACGAAAGAGAGCCTTCATGACAGAGCTATCACAAGAGATCTTGATTGGGGAATTGATGTTCCTATTGCTGAGGCGAAAGGAAAAAAATTATACGTGTGGTTTGATGCACCAATTGGTTATGTTTCCAATACAAAGCAGTGGATAAAAGAGACAGGAAGAAGTGATCACTACAAGCATGACTGGTGGAACAACCGCGATACGCACATAGAACACTTTATTGGAAAGGATAATATTATTTTTCACTGTATTATTTTTCCGGTGATGAGTATGGCAAGTGAGCAAGTTCATACCTGTTACGATGTTCCGGCAAATCAGTACCTAAATCTTGAAGGAAAGCAATTCTCTAAGAGCAGTGGCTGGTATGTAGATGCTCATGAGGCAGTTGATCAGTTTGGAAGTGACGCTTTGAGATATTACCTCACAGCGATTTCTCCAGAGGGAAGTGATAGTAGTTTTACCTGGGAAGGGTTTCAGGCAAGAGTGAATGGAGAACTGGCAAATAATATTGGTAATTTAATTAATCGTTGCCTTAAGTTTTGGAAGAAAAATTGGCCTGATGGAATGAGTGAAACAGAGATTAAAGCCTACGAGCATTTATCTGATATGAAAAAGCTTCGAGCAAAGTTGGCAGTGTCAAAAGATCATCTAGATAAAAAAGAAATCAAGCGGGCCCTTGAAGAAGTAATGACTATGGGACACCTTGCAAATGAGTTTTTCTCTGAAAGAGCTCCTTGGGCTAGCTATAAAATAGATCCGCATATTGCAGCAAAAACTATTAGTGAAACAGCCGCGATGATCTTAGTGACTGCAGCCGCTCTTAAGCCGTTTACTCCTAGTCTTAGCGCTGAGATTTTTGCTTTATTTGGTGATGTCAGTGAGGAGCAGCAATCGAGGCTTTATCAAGAGGACTTTGATGTTATAGCAGAGATATTTGAAAACGCTGGGAAAACCCCGGTCAAAGCCCCAAAAGCCCTTGTTCCCAAAATTGATGATGATGTTATTAGTGATCTGAAAGAAAAGTTAAAAGCCCTTAGCTCATAAGGCAATAAGTTTTCAGGGAGATTGAAAATGAGTGAACTTGTTTCTGATATTATATGGCGCCCTCGTGCTCGTGAGACAGAGTTTAATAATTTAACAAAGTTTACAAAGTACCTTGAAGAAAAAACAGGAAAGAGCTTTTTAGATTACAATTCGCTTCATCGTTTTTCTGTTGAAGATAAAGAAATTTTTTGGAGTGAACTAACTTCTTTTTTTAATGTACGATACGAAGGAAGCCTAGATCCAGTCCTGGAAGATAATTCATTTAAATCTTATGGTTGGTTTAAAAATATTAAATTAAATTTTGCCGAAAACCTTCTTGCTCAAGGGGGAAGTGATTCTGTTGCCATAAAGTTTTTTCATGAATCAGGTGTTAGAAACGATATTACTTATTCTTCTCTTCGTAAATCAACGGCAAGGCTTCAATCTTATTTAAAAACAAAAATGAGTGCAGGTGATTTGGTTGCTGCTTATATGCCAAATATTCCAGAAACAGTTGTGACAATGCTCGCGACGTCATCACTAGGTGGGGTATTTACAAGTACAAGTCCAGACTTTGGAATTGAAGGAGTTGTTGATCGCTTTGGGCAATCAAAACCGAAAGTTCTTGTTGCGGCGGCAGGGTATACTTATAACGGAAAAAGTATTTCACAGATTGAAAAAATAAAAGATATAAAAAAGCAAGTTCCTAGTATCGAAGAAGTTATTGTTGTTGATTTTTTAGGTATGGAGGAGTCTCATGAATTTATTTCTTGGGAGACGGCACTAGAGAACTTCAGTGAGCTCACTTTTGTAGAAAGAAAATTTAGTGACCCAATGTATGTCATGTATTCATCAGGAACGACGGGTAAACCAAAATGTATGGTTCACTCCATCGGTGGAACTCTTCTTCAACACATAAAAGAGCATGGGCTTCATGGAAATATGGCCGCGGATAAAACAACATTTTTTTTCACCACCTGTGGATGGATGATGTGGAATTGGCTTGTTAGTGGATTGTACTTTGGTGGGAGTATTGTTTTATATGAAGGAAGTCCTGGGTATCCGAGTCTTACTGATTATTTATCCATTATAAATAAGGCAGAGATTAATTTTTTTGGAACCTCTCCAAAGTTTCTTCGGGCGCTCGAAGACAGTAATGCTGAAATCCCCGCTCCGTTTAAAACTTTAGAGTGTGTTATGAGCACTGGCGCTCCACTTCTTCCTGAGCAGTTTGATTTTATTCATCAAAAAATAAAAAAGTGTCAGATTGCAAGTATCAGTGGTGGAACAGATAT
>MDTG01044951.1_pt1 | contig 17542 bp, 15 predicted proteins | sample 811421 | NCBI WGS metagenome assembly MDTG01 (sample SAMN05326645, study PRJNA326480) | marine metagenome | isolation source: seawater | place: Pacific Ocean: South East | collected 2011
ATGATCAAACTCTCAAGTTTAAAAACGGCGCACACTAGCTTCTATATAAATTCTAAGAATAAAATTTATATATGTTTTGAAGTGTGTACGACAAATTTTTGGTAACCTTAACCGTCCACACTTCTCTTCTTAAATTTTTAACGTTTTTAATAGCTAATTAAGCAAAAAAGCTTAATAATCCTCGCTAATTTATTGTATTAACAATATTTTTTTGAGAAAGTTTGATGCTTATAGGCTAAAATTGTAGGAAATCAAGCCTTTAAGGTTAAAAAAAGGGTTAAAAAAACAACATTTTATTGGGTTTTTTTTGATTTTAACAGAATGCTAAACTAATAATTGTAACTAAATAATTTTAATGTCAAAAAAAATTTCAAAATTAATTAAACAAAATAATGAAGTAATATTTTTATCATTAAGCATTATTATAACGATTATATTTGTGACATTGTTTAATTATAAAAAAAACATCGATGATCAAACTTTTAGTAATCTTGTAAACAATATTTATTTTAAAAAAACTCTTAATACTATTTTTAATAATTTAGAACCTAAATATAAAAGAGTAAATCATAAAATAAAATCAGGAGAAACTTTTGATAAAATCTTAAATTTATATTCAATTAATAATGAAGAAATTTTACAAATAAAAAATCACTTATCAAAAAAAATAAATCTTAATAAATTGAACACAAAACAAATTATTAAATTTAGCATAGATCAATCTGATAATTCTATTAAAGAGTTTATCTTTCAGGTCTCAAATACAGAAAAAATTTATTTAAAAAAAAATGTAAATAATACATTTAATGAAGAAACTTTAATTCTTAAATTAGAGAAAAAAATTATTTATAAAGAAAATGTAATTTTACAAAGCTTATATAAAGGTGCTACAGAAGAAAAAATACCAGCGAATATCATAATTGAATTTGCAAGAATTTATGGTTTTCAAGTAGACTTTCAGAGAGATATAAGAAAAAAAGATAAATTTCAAATGATGTATGAGGTTTATTTAGATGAAAATCAAAAAATAATTGAGACAGGAGAAGTTCTATTTGCAAATTTAACTTTAAGTGGTCAAGACAATTCCTTGTATTATTTTGATAAAGAGGGAAGTGAGGGTCATTATGATAAAAATGGAAGAAGTGTTCAAAAAGCCTTAATGAAAACCCCTATAAATGGTGCAAGGCTTTCATCTCCATTTGGTATCAGAAAACATCCTATCGATGGATATAATAAAATGCATAAAGGAACTGATTTCGCAGCACCTTTAGGTACTCCTATAATGGCTTCAGGTAATGGTATAGTTCAAAAAGTTGGTTGGTGCGGTGGTGGAGGTAATTGTATTAAAATAAAACATAACTCAACATATCAAACAGTTTATGCTCACATGTCAAAGTTTGCTAGAGGAATGAAAAGAGGGGTAAGGGTTAAACAAGGTCAGACTATTGGTTATGTTGGTTCAACTGGAAAATCAACTGGTCCTCACTTACACTACGAGGTGATTGTAAATGGAAAAAAAGTTAATTCACAAACATTGAAATTACCTTCTGGTAAAATTTTAAAAGATGAAGAAAGAAAATTATTTGAAACAAATAAAATTAAATTAGATGTAGTTAAATCTGAAAAAATTTTGAATTTAAACTAGCTTAACTCTGGCTGTTTTTTATTATCTTCATTGTTTTCAACCGCAACATCCTTATCATCATTATTTTTATCAAGATTATTATTGTTTGAAGTAGGTTGTTTTGATTTATCAAATTCATTATCTACATCTTTGTTTTCAACAAATTTTGCTTTTCTATAATTTTCCTGCTCATTTAGAATTCTTGTGAAATGATCTGCATGTTGAAAATAGTTTTCTGATAAAATTTTATCTCCGTTAGATGAGGCTTCTCTTGCTAAATCATTATATTTCTCAATCAGCTTTGAGGCATTATGATTATTTCTGCCAGGTACTTTTCTTTTAAAATTGTCGGTACCTGAAAAATTTGATCCATATTTAGATCTATCACCATTACTTTTAAAATTTCTATCAGTTCTTCTAAAATTACTTCTTCTATTGTTATTGTTATTACGAAATGTAACCATAAATATTATTTTCTATATTTTTGTACTCACAATGCATCGCTCATTATTAGCAAGATCTTTTGAAATACTATTTATATAAAAACCTTTTTTTTTTAATAAGTTAATTGTTTTACCTTTTTGATTAAAACCAATCTCTAAAATAAACTTTCCATTTTTTTTAATCAGCTCAGATGATTTTTTTATTACTTTTCTGATTTCTGATAATCCATCTAATCCACCATCTAATGCTAATTTTGGCTCATAGTTAGCAACGTCTCTTTCCAAATATTTAATATTAGTTTTATTAATATAAGGAGGATTAGATACAATTAAATCATATTTGCCTCTGAAGAATTTGTCAACATCTGATTTAAAAAATTTTACTCTATTATCCAATTTGAGTTTATTTGCGTTGATTTTACTTATATTTAAAGATTTTTTACAAATGTCTATGCCTGTCCCTAAAAAATTTTTTTTTTCTTTTAAAATTGATAAAAGTATACACCCAGAGCCCACTCCAATATCTAAAATACAAATATTATTTTTATTTTTTGTAATATCTAATATTTTTTCAATTAAGATTTCTGTATCTGGCCTTGGAATTAAAGTGTCTTCTGTAATAAAAAATTCCTCTTTCCAAAAAAATTTTTTATTTATCAAATAAGCAATTGGTTTTCTATTTGCACGTTTTTTAATTAATTCTTTATATAACTTTAATTTATGATGGTTTAAATTTTCATTGTAATTCAAAATTAAATATTTTTTATCTTTACCAATAACCTTGGTCATAAGTATTTCGGCATCTAACTTTGCTGTATTGATATATTTACTTTTTAATATATTTGTTGCTTCACTAATTGCTGATTGAATATTCATTAATTAAATATTTTTTAAACTATCTTCTTGAGCCTGTAATGTAAGTGACTCTATTATTTCATCAAAAGCTTCTCCTTCAAGAAATTCCTCTAATTTATGAAGTGTTAAATTTATTCTATGATCAGTTACTCTTCCTTGTGGAAAATTATAAGTTCTAATTCTTTCTGATCTGTCTCCTGAACCAATCTTAGTTTTTCTATCCATAGATCTTTCTTTATCAATTCTAGATCTCTCTAATTCATACAATCGCGCTCTTAAAATTTTCATACCTTTGGCTTTATTCTTGTGTTGAGATTTCTCATCTTGTTGAGAAACTGTTAAACCTGTAGGTATGTGGGTTATTCTAACTGCACTGTCGGTTGTATTTACAGATTGTCCACCTGGACCTCCAGCTCTAAAAACATCTATTCTCAGATCAGACTCATTTATTTTTAGATCAACCTCTTCTGCTTCAGGTAACACTGCAACTGTGGCTGCAGATGTATGAACTCTTCCTTGGGTTTCAGTATCTGGCACTCTTTGAACTCTGTGAACACCGCTTTCATATTTTAATGTAGAGTAAATATTTGTTCCCTTAATTGAAGCTATCACCTCTTTTAAACCACCAGCTTCACTTCTAGAAATAGATATTAATTCTAAGATCCATTTTTTTTTATGACTAACTTTTTCATACATCTTAAAAAGATCTGAGGCAAATAAGCTTGCTTCTAAACCTCCAGTTCCAGCTCTTATCTCAATAATTGCATTTTTTTTATCTGCTTCATCTTTAGGTAATAAAAATAACTTTAACTTTTTTTCATTTTTTTCATAATTAGATTGTAATTCCGATAATTCTAATTCTGCCATTTTTTTTAATTCTTCATCTACAGAACTGTCACTTAATATTTTTTGAAGTTCATTCTTATCTTCAGCATAAGAAATATATTTTCTTGCATTATCAATAACTTCATTTACATCTGAATATTCTTTTGATTTTTCTGCAAATAGTTTTTTGTCAATTTCACCAGAGGATAAATCTTTTTCTAGATTAGAGTGTCTTAATATTAGTTCTTCTATTGTTTTTGAGGGTATCATAATTATTTGTCTATTTCTGACGCTTTTTTTTCTACTTCAAAAATTACTTTGTCAATTATATCTTGAGTGAGCACTTTCTTTGTTTGTAGACCAGATAAATAAAGCATGTTATTTCCCTTGCCTCCTCCTGTAATCCCAATATCAGTCATCGCTGCCTCTCCTGGCCCATTAACCACACAACCTATTATAGATAAAGTTATTGGTTTCTTAATATGGGATAATTTCTCCTCTAGTATTTTAACTGTGTCTATAACTTGAAATGCTTGTCTGGCGCATGAAGGACAAGATATAATTTTAACACCTCTATTTCTTAAATTAAGAGATTTTAAAATCTCATTACCTACTTTTACTTCTTGCGTAGGGTTATCTGATAAAGAAATCCTTATGGTATCTCCAATTCCATCCATTAAAAGGGTTCCTATTCCCATAGACGATTTAATGCTTCCAGCAACAAAACTTCCTGCTTCAGTAATACCAAGGTGTAAAGGATATTCGCTGACTTCAGATAATTTTCTGTAAGCCGCAATTGAAAGAAAAACATCTGAAGATTTTACACTGATCTTAAAATTAAAAAAATCTTGATCCTCTAAAATCTTCGTATTCCTCAAAGCACTTTCAACTAATGCTTCTGGACAAGGTTCTTTAAATTTTTCTAAAATATCTTTTTCTAAAGATCCTGCATTGACCCCAATTCTAATTGAACAATTGTTGTTTCTAGCAGCACTCAGGATTTCATGAATTTTTATTTTGTCTCCAATATTTCCAGGATTTATTCTTAAACATTTTGCACCATTTTCTGCGGCTTCAATAGCTCTTTTGTAATGAAAATGAATATCTGCAACTACTGGTATTGATACATGTTTTGTTATCTCTTTCATTGCAAAAGTAGATTCTTTATCAGGGCAAGAAACTCTAACTATATCAGCTCCCTCTTCTGCTATTTCATTTATTTGGTTAATCGTTGCTTTAGTGTCAGTAGTTAAAGTATTTGTCATAGATTGAACAGATATAGGATTATCTCCTCCAATTTTAACACTACCTACATTAATAACTTTGGTTTTTTTTCTTTTGATATCTCTATATGGTCTAATATTCATAAAATTAATCTAATTTAAATTCTTTATGTAAAGCAGCTATTGCTTTTTTTACTTTATCTCTTGAAACCAAAACAGAGATTTTAATTTCAGAAGTAGAAATAACTAAGATATTAATTTTTTTTGAAGCAAGAGCTTGGAACATCCTGTAAGTAATTCCAGGGGATGTAATCATTCCAACTCCTATAATAGAAACTTTAGAAACATTTTTATCAAATGATAATTTTTTATAGGTTATTTTTTTATTTTTTTTAATCAATTTTTCTGTTTTTTTTAAATCATCAGATTTGATAGTAAAAGTAATATCAGTTTCCGATCCGTTTTGAGAAATATTTTGAACAACCATATCGACATTAATTAAATTTTTAGATAATGGTTTAAAAATAGAAGCAGCAATTCCCGGTCTATCTTTGACACCAACAATTGTTATTTTTGCATCATTTTTTGTTGAAGAAATACCAGTGATGATATTATTACTTAATTCTTTTTTTGATCCTGTTATTAATGTTCCAGATTTTAATTTAAATGAGGATTTTACCTGAATATTTATATTGTTTAATTTGGCATCCTGGACTGAAGCTGGCTGCATCACTTTTGAGCCTAAAGATGCCATTTCTAACATTTCGTCATAAAAAATACTTTTTATTTTCTTTGCATTTTTATATTGATTAGGATCAGTTGTATAAACTCCTTCAACATCTGTATAAATTATACATTCGTTAGCATTTATAAATTTTGCTAACATTATAGCTGTAGCGTCTGAGCCACTTCTACCAATTGTAGTTATTCTATTTTTATTATTTATTCCTTGAAAACCAGTTATAATTGGTATCCCTCCACTTTTTAAATATTTATTTAATTCTTTAACATATACTCTAATAATTTTTGAACTCCCATGATGGCCCTGCGTTTCTATAGGTATTTGCCAAGAAACCCACGACCTTGATTTGATACCTATATGATTTAGTCTTCCAGCAATTAATGCGCATGAAGCTTGTTCTCCAGTAGAAACTAGGGCATCATATTCAGCTTTATCAAAATTAGGGCTGACTAATTTGGACTTTTTAACGAGTTCGTTTGTTACGCCACTCATAGCTGATGAAATAACAACAACTCTTTTCTGTTTCTTTTTGTAAGAGGCAATTATTTTACATACTTTTTTAATCCTATCGATTGTTCCTACAGAAGTTCCTCCAAATTTAAGTACTACAGTATTCATTGATTCTTTTTAATTATTATAATTTAATTAATATTTGATAAAATACATCTTAATTGTTATGTCAACAAATTATCTATCATGAGTAGCGTAAATAAAAAAGAAATAGAAAAATTTTCAAAAATGGCCACAGAATGGTGGGATCCAAATGGAAAATTTAAACCACTACATAAATTTAATCCCATACGTATAAGATATATTAAAGAAAACATAATTAATCATTTTAAACTCGAAAATAATAAAAAACCTTTAGAAAAAATTAGAATACTTGATATTGGATGTGGTGGAGGACTTCTATCTGAGCCAATGTATAGATTAGGTGCAAGCGTTACTGGAATAGATGCATCAAATACAAATATCGAAATTGCAAAATTTCACGCAAAAAAAAATGATCTCAATATTAAATATCTTTACTCATCTCCAGAAAAACTAAAGATTGAAAAAAAATTTGATGTTATTTTAAATATGGAAATTGTTGAACATGTGGAAGATGTTGAATTTTTTCTTAAGTCTAGCTCTAAACTTTTGAAAAAAGAAGGTCTTATGTTTATAGCAACAATTAACAAAACATTAAAATCTTATGCATTTGCAATTATAGGAGCTGAATATATAATGAGATGGTTGCCAATTGGAACTCATGAATGGGAAAAATTTGTGAAACCAAAAGATTTAATTAATATATTAAAAAGTAATAATTTGAGATTGGCTAACATTGATGGAATGAATTTTAATATATTTCGAGATGAGTGGAATATATCAAATGATACCTCTGTAAATTATATCACTAAATTTATCAAAGATTAATTCTCACTTTCATCTACCCATGGTATCACTTGGGTTTCTATGCCTTCTTCTCTCAATTCTTGTATTTCTTTTTTTGTAGCATTTCCATAAATACCTTTTGTTTTTTTTTTATTATCGTAATGTATGGATCTAGCCTCATAAGTAAAATTCTCTCCAACATATTTAAAGTTATCTTTAATAAATTTTTTATACTCTTTTATAGTTTTTTTTATATTATTAAATTTTTCAACACTTGATTTATCTTTAAAAATTTTTTTTGTATTAATTAGTTTGGGAGCCATTAAGGTTTTTTTTACCTTATGAGAATTACAAAAATGACAAGTTAAAAGTTTTCTTTTTATAAGTTTTTCATATTCATTAGATGATGCAAACCAACTATCAAAAGTCTCATTGCAGTTTTTACACGCTAGTTTATATTTGATCATTACAATTAAATAATTATTTCCTATTCAATTTCAATACCAATTAACTTCTGTAATCTGAATTAATTTTAATATAATCATTAGTTAAATCCATTGTATAAACTGTAAAATTTTTAGATCCTGTAAAAATATCAACAACAATGTCAATATTCTCGTTTTTCATATAATGTTTAACATCTGTTTCTAAATAATTTTCATTAAGTTTTCCATTTTGAATTATTATGATGTTGCCAAATTTAACAGTTAATTTTTTTAAATTTAAATTTGGACCTGCTTTTCCAATAGCCATAACTATTCGTCCCCAATTAGGGTCCTCACCAGCAATTGCAGTTTTTACTAAAGGAGAATTTGCTATAGAAAAGCCTATTTTTTTTGCATCTTCCTCCGTTTTACAATTTCTAATAATTATGGATATAAATTTTGTTGCTCCCTCGCCATCATTTACAACCCTTTTTGCAAGATTTAATAAAACGTTATTTAATGACTTATCAAAACTCTGAATTTTTTTGTCGTTTATATTCTTAATTTTAGTGTGCTTTACTTTTCCAGTTGCAAAAATAGAAACCATATCATTAGTACTGGTATCACTATCACAGGATATTGAATTAAAAGTATTTGTTATATTTTTTTTTAATAATTTGCTTAATAATTCATTTGATAAATTTGCATCAGTAAATAAATATCCAAGTGTTGTCGCCATATTTGGATGTATCATACCTGAACCTTTTGCAATTCCGTATATTTTAATCTTTTCATTTCCTATTTTACACTCTTCCATAGCCAGCTTGGGTTTTGTGTCGGTAGTCATTATTGCAAGAGCAGCTTTCATCCAGATAAATTTATTTTGAGTGTATTGAATTTTGCTTATTAAACTAGGTACTTGACTAACAATTTCATCACAAGGAAATTTTTCTCCTATAGTTCCTGTGCAGCCAAATATAATTTCATTAGAATTGATTTTCTTTGGAATTTCCTCATCTATTTTTTGTTTTTCTGTTAAATTCTTGGACACCAATTCAGCTATCACCTGTAAGCTCTGATAACCTTGTTTTCCTGTAAAAGCATTCGCATTTCTAGAATTTACTATTAGAGAAATTACTTTTTTACATTTTTGGTTCAAATTCCATTTAATATTTTCAGAAACAATTTTTGACTGTGTATATACAGATGCATAATTTGCTCCTTCTCTAAAATAAAACATTGCTACATCATCTCTTTTATCTTTATACAAGTTTGCGTTTGCAACGGATATAGATATGCCATCAATATGATCTAGGTCCTGAAAATCAATCATTTTAGTCATTTTTGATTTTGATGATAAAAAATTTGTTAAATTAATGCCCATGGTATTTAATTTATTTATTTAATACATATATATAAACACTATAAGAAAATAATAAATCAAACAAATGTTTAATCCATTAAATATAATTTCCCGATTAATAAAATCTAGTAATCAAAAAGAACTGGATCGAATCCAAAAGATTGTAAGTAAAATAAACAATCTCGAGGATAATATTCAGAAATTTAATGACGATGACTTTCCCAAAAAAACAAAAGAATTCAAAGAAAAAATAAAAAATGGAAAAACATTAAATGAAATTTTACCAGAGGCTTTTGCTTTAGTTAGGGAGGCCTCATTAAGAACTAGGGGTGAACGCCATTATGACGTTCAGCTTATTGGTGGAATAGTATTACATGAAGGTAAAATTGCGGAAATGAGAACAGGTGAAGGAAAAACTTTAACTATCGTTCTAGCAGCTTACTTAAATGCATTGAATGAAGAAGGAGTTCACATAGTTACTGTAAATGATTATCTTGCAAAACGTGACTCCTTAGAAATGGGTCTAATATATAATCTTTTAGGAATAACATCGGGTTATATTAATAACGATCAAAATGATGCAGAAAGAAAGAAAAATTATAACTGCGATATCACTTATGCAACAAATAGTGAATTAGGTTTTGATTATTTAAGAGACAATATGAAGTTTTCAAAAGATGAAATTGTTCAAAGAAAACATCATTTTTCAATTGTAGATGAAATAGACTCGTGTTTAATAGATGAAGCAAGAACACCTTTGGTCATCTCTGGAGCAGCAGAGGATAAAACAAATCAATACCAAGCAATTAATAAATTAACAAAATTATTAAGTAAAACAGATTATGAAATTGATGAAAAAGATAAAAATATTTTATTAACAAACGATGGTATTAATAATGTAGAAAAAATTTTTTCAAATGCTGGTATATTAAAAAATGATAATTTTTACGATCCAGAAAATTTACATTTGGTTCATCATGTTAATCAGGCATTAAGAGCACATTATCTTTTTGAAAAAGGAAGAGATTATATTGTTCAAAATGGAGATTTAAAAATTATAGATGAGCTAACAGGAAGAATTTTAGAGGGAAGAAGATTTGGAGATGGTTTACACCAAGCATTAGAAGCAAAAGAAAAATTAGAAATTCAATTAGAAAATCAAACATTAGCCTCAATAACCTATCAAAATTATTTTAAACTATATAAAAAGATTTCAGGTTGTACTGGTACAGCCCTAACTGAATCTCAAGAATTTTTTGAGATTTATGCATTACCTGTAATTGTAATTCCAACAAATAAAAAAATGATTAGGAAGGATTATAATGATCAAATTTTTAGAACTGAAAAAGAAAAAAATAATGCTATTATAGAAAAAATTTTTGAGTGTAACAAAAGAGGTCAACCACTTTTAATTTTTACCTCTAGTATCAATAAGTCTGAAATATATTCAGAACTTTTAAAAAGAAAAAAAATCGAACATGTTATTTTGAATGCTAAAAATCACGAAAATGAAGCAGAAATTATTGCAAACGCTGGTAAAAAAGGATCAGTAATAATAACAACAAGCATTTCTGGCCGTGGAGTTGATATTCAATTAGGTGGTAAAAAAGGTTCATTATCTGAAAAACAACTAAAGACAAATAAGGAAGAAATTAAATCTCTTGGAGGTCTATTTGTCATTGGAACTGAAAGAATGGAGTCAAGAAGAGTAGATAATCAAGCAAGAGGCAGAGCGGGTCGTCAAGGAGATGAGGGAAATTCTGTTTTTTATGTAAGTCTTGAGGATGATTTAATGCGAATTTTTGGATCAGAGTCTATGACAAATATGTTGGAAAAATTAGGATTAAAAGATGGCGAGAGTATAGATCATCCTTGGATTAATAAAGCTTTAGAAAGAGCACAACAAAAAGTTGAGGCTCGAAATTTTGATATAAGAAAAACGTTAATAAAGTTTGATAATGTTTTAAATGATCAAAGACATGTAATTTTTTCACAAAGAAAAAATGCTATGAATAGTGCTAAAATTTTTGAATATTCTGACGAATTTTTAGAAGAGATTATTAAAGATCTTATTGATTTAAAAATAAAAAAACTGTCAAATCCTAAAAATAAAAATTTTGAAAACAGAGTTAAATTAATCATTGGAAATAGTTTAGATAATAAAGAAATTTCTGATTTATTAAATTTAAAAGATGATGAATTCAAAATTAAAATATTTCAAAAATTTAATGAGTCAAGAAATGAAAGAATTGAACAACTTAATGAGACTAATGCTAAAGAATTAGAAAAAAGAATTTTTCTTCAAACTATTGATTTAAATTGGAAGTCTCATATACAATATTTGGAGCAACTCAGACAAGTAATTGGACTTAGATCCTATGGTCAAAGAGATCCTCTTATTGAGTATAAAAAAGAAGCGTTTATATTATTTAGTAATTTATTAGACAAATTAAAATTAGACTATGTAAATATTCTTATGAATTTAAAAGTAGTGAAACAAACAGAAGAAAAAACAGAAGTTCAAAAACCCTACAAAATAGATCCATCATTTAAAGGAAAAAAAATGAGTAGAAATGAACCCTGCTTCTGTGGCTCAGGAAAAAAATATAAGCGCTGTTGTGGAGCGCTATAGTTTTAATTTAAATAATATTTAACAATAAGGTTAAAAAAATTAAAACTAAAATAGTAATTAACAATTTAATTTTGTTTATTTTGAAAAACTCATTAATATTGCTTGATTTAACAGTCAAGCTGCTTTGGTCATTTTTATTACTTATAAATCCTCTGTCTCTTCCAATCTTGAGAAACTTTTCTTTTCTTTCATTTATGATTTCCTCAGATGATTTTTGAAGAAAAATATCTAAATTTTTTGTTATCGAATTTTTTACGTTTTTTAAAATTAAATCTCTGTCCCTGTGTGCTCCTCCAATAGGCTCAGAAATTATTTCATCTATAACATTTAAATCTAATAAATCTCTTGCAGATAATTTCATTGCCTTTGCGGCATCTAACATTCTTTTAGGATCTCTCCATAATATTGTTGCGCAACCCTCAGGAGATATCACTGAATAAATTGCATTTTCAAGCATAATTACTCTATTGGATGAAGCTAAAGCTATTGCTCCGCCTGACCCCCCTTCTCCAATTATTATAGATATAGTTGGAACTTTTAACTCCATACAACACTCTATCGACTTTGCGATTGCCTCAGCCTGACCTCTTTCCTCGGCACCCACGCCCGGATAAGCGCCTGGAGTATCAATGAATGATATTATCGGAATGTTAAATTTATCAGCCAATTTCATTAACCTAATTGTTTTTCTATAGCCTTCAGGCCTCATCATTCCAAAATTTCTATCTATTCGGGTATCAAGATCTTCTCCTTTCTCTTGTCCTATCACTAAAACTGAAATACCATTGAATTTAGCAAACCCAGTTAAAACCGACCTATCTTCACCATAATATCTATCACCTGACAATGAGATGAAATCATTAAATAAATTGTCAATAAAAAATTTGGACTTAGGCCTATCCTCATGTCTAGCTACCATAGTGGTCTGCCAAGGATCCAAATTGGCATAAATTTTTTTTAATTGATTATCTACTTCTGACTGTGTCACAGAAATTTTTTGGGTATCCACCTCAGACAAACCATCTTGGTTATATGGATCTTTTAACTTTTCTATTTCTGACTCGAGTTTTTCTATATCTTTTTCAAAATTTAAGTAATTTTTCATATAATTTCTTTATAAACTAAAATATGTTTATAAAATGATATATTAAATTTTTATGAAAAAAAAAGAAAAATTTATAAAAATATATAACTTATCTGTATCTAGTGCTCTTTTGCATTTTATAAATAATGAATTGTTGCCAGGTACAAATATTACAAAGAATCGGTTTTGGCGAGGGCTTAGTGATACTTTACATAACTTATCTCCTAAAAATAAAAAACTTTTAGAAACTAGAGAAAAAATACAGAAATCTATTGACTCTTTTCATCTCGAAAAAAAAAACAAAAAATTTAATTTTAATGAATACAAAAATTTTTTAAAGAGAATTGGTTATATCAAAAAAAAGGGGGGTAATTTTCAAATCCAAACAAAAAATGTTGATAACGAGATTTCTAGTATATGCGGCCCTCAATTAGTTTGTCCAGTTTCTAATTCAAGATTTTTATTAAATGCTGCTAATGCTAGATGGGTAAGTTTATATGATAGTTTATATGGCTCAAATATTATTCCTGAGACCAAAGGTGCTCTCAAAGGCAAGACGTATAATCCAATTAGAGGAAAAAAGGTTATTGAATACGCTAGAAACCTTTTAGATAAGTATATTCCACTTAAAAATAATAGTTGGAAAAACTTAGATATAGTGCCCAATATAAATAATGGCAAGTTGAATATTAAACTAAAAAATAACAATCAATTAATTGGATATAAGAAAGATAAAAGAAAATTATCATCTCTATTATTTAAAAATAATAATCTTCATATTGATATACTATTTGATCATAACGAAAAACTAGAAGTAAACAATCCTGAGGGAAATCAAGATCCATTAAAAATACATGACGTAATTTTAGAGTCAGCAATTTCTACAATTTGCGATCACGAGGATAGTGTTGCTGCAGTAGATGCAGAAGATAAAGTTAAGGGGTACAGAAACTGGTTACTCTTAATGAAAGGAACATTAATTTCAAAATTTTCAAAAAAAGGAAAAACAATAATAAGAAAATTAAATCCAGATAGAGAATATATTTCAACAAAAAATAAAAAAATTAAATTACATGGAAGATCTTTATTGTTAAATAGAAATGTTGGACATTTAATGACAAATCACGCTATTCTTTTAAAGGACGGTTCAGAGTGTCCTGAGGGAATTTTAGATGCATTTATTACTTCTACTGCCTGCCTTCATGATTTTAAAAGAAAAGGCAATTCAAGAACTAATTCTATTTATATTGTGAAACCTAAAATGCATGGACCTGAAGAATGTCAATTTACTAATTTGATTTTCGAAAGTGTAGAAAAAGTTTTAGGATTGAAACGTAATCAAATCTTATGTGGAATAATGGATGAGGAGAGAAGAACATCGGTAAATCTTAAGGAGTGTATAAGGGTTTTAAAAAAGAGAGTATTTTTTATAAATACTGGTTTTTTAGATAGAACTGGAGACGAGATACATACATCAATGGAAGCTGGTCCTATGGTGTTAAAAGGACAAATGAAGTCTACTAATTGGATTAAAGCTTATGAAAATAATAATGTGGATGTTGGTTTATTGTGTGGTTTCTCAGGAAGAGCCCAGATAGGTAAAGGTATGTGGGCTATGCCAGACCTAATGAAAGAAATGATGAGCCAAAAAATTTCACATCCTTTATCTGGCGCAAATTGTGCCTGGGTACCATCTCCTACCGCAGCGTCATTACACGCTTTGCATTATCATGAAGTTGATGTTTTTTCTTTGCATAATCAAATAAAAAAAAGAAAAGCAGCTAATTTAGATCACTTGATAACTATACCAATTATTAATAATCCCAAATGGTCAAAAGAAATTATTGAAAAAGAATTAAAAAATAATTGCCAAGGAATTTTGGGCTATGTAGTAAGGTGGATTGACCAATCTGTTGGATGTTCTAAGGTTCCTGATATTAACGGTATAGGATTAATGGAAGATAGAGCAACATGTAGAATTAGCAGTCAGATCATAGCTAATTGGTTGCATCATGGTGTTTGTAGTAAAAAACAAGTTTTAGAAATTATGAAAAAAATGGCTAAAATTGTAGATTATCAAAATCTTAAAGATCTAGGTATGAAAGATCAAGATCCATACAAACCAATGGCACCAAATTTTGAAAAATCAGTAGCTTTTAAGGCTGCTTGTGATCTAGTTTTTCATGGCAAATATCAACCATCAGGATATACGGAACCTTTATTGCATTTTAATAGATTAATTAAAAAATCAGTTTGAATTAAATTTTAAATTAGTTCTATTTTTAAAAGCTGAAAATAATGTTCCATCGTCTAGACTTTCAATTTCTCCACCAACTGGCAAACCTTGTGCTAATTTCGTCACTTTAACATCTAAATTTTTTAAACTATCTTGAACATAATACGCAGTTGTTTGACCCTCTACAGTAGCGCTTGTTGCTAATATTACTTCCCCTATTTTATCTTTTTTTACTCTTTCTACTAACGAGTTAATAAGTAAATCTTCTTTTCTATGACCAACCGAAGATATTGTTCCACCTAAAATATGAAAATATCCCTGAAAAATATTTGAATTTTCAATTGACCACTGATCGGCAATATCCTCAACTACACATATTTTATTATATTTATCTTTAATATTTTCACAGTTAAGACATCCATGTGAATTAGATTTTAATGCACCACATGAATTACACCTGACAACATTTTTATAAACTTGTGCCAATATATTCGCCATGGGCTTAATAAGTTCGTCACGATTATTAATCAATTTTAATACAATTCTTTTTGCTGATTTGGGCCCCAAGCCAGGTAATTTTGAAATCAATTTAATTAATTCTTCTATCTCACTAATGTTTTGCATTTATTATAGAGGCCATTTAAAACCAGGAATTCCAAAGTCACCAGTGGCTTTTGTAATTTCCTCTGTAGTTTTTGATTTAAGTTGAGATTTGGCATTATTGTGAGCTGCAACGATCAAATCTTCAATTATTGTTTTATCTTCTTTCATAATATCATCAGATAACTTGATGGAATGCATCTCGCCCTCTCCATCTAATATTATCTTTACTGAATTTGTACCAGAAGCTCCTTCGGCTCTTATTTCTTTAATTTTTCTCTGGCTTTCTTTCATTTTTGATTCAAGCTCTTTTGCTTTATCTAAAATTTTGCTAAAATCAGTCATTATCAGCTCCTTCTTTTTTTAAATCCACATCTATCAATTCTGCGTCAACAAAACTATCAATTACATTTCTGTAAATTTCTGAATTTTTGATTTCTTCAACTATTGCCTTTTTAGCATTTGTTTTTTTATCTTTTATTGAAATTTGTCCTTTTAATTTACTTAATGTAATAATCCATCTTTCTCTAGTCCATTCAAAAAGTTTTAACGATAAGTTTTTGACAAAGTCTTTATCTAAACTATCATTGAAAGATATTTCAATTCTATTTTTTTCAAATTTTACAAGGTTAACATTATTTTCTAATTCATATTTTAATTTAATCTCTTTTTTTTTTTATACAGATTTCAATTAAATCTTCAAAAGATTGTAATTGCATTTTATTTTCTGCTTTTATTTCTTTTTGGGATTCTGGTTTACTTTTTTCTTCTTGCGCAATATTCTTGATTTGATTAATTGTTTTAGATGACATTTCACTTTCGGTATTATTGACTAAAATTTCACTATCCAAGTGAACTTTTGTTTTTTTTTCTGATTTTATAGAACTCAAATGCATTAGTCTTATTAAAAACATTTCAATTGATAAATGTTGATTTGATACAATATCTAGCTCTTTAAGAGAGGTAATAGAAAATTGCCAGAATAATATTAACACGTCAGTATTGACGTGATTTGCTAATTCTTTAATCTTCAAAAATTCTCCATCATTAAGTGAAAAATTAGTATTCTCTAAAGTTAATGAGTTTATATTTTTAAAATAATATAATAATTCTAAAAAATCATTTATAAAAACTTTTGGCTCAATACCTTGATCGTAAATATTTCTATAAGTATCAATTACTTTAGTTTCTTCACCTTTCAAGATTAATTCAAATAAATCTATTAATTGCGATTTATCAAAATAGCCAAAAATTTTCTGAGCTGCATTTAAATCTAATTCTTGCTCTTTATCTAAACTCAATAAGGCCCTATCTAACAATGACAATGCATCTCTAACAGAACCTTCTGATATTTTTATGATTAATTTCAAAGCATCATCTGTTACCTTGCCATTTTCTTTATCTTTAATTTTTTTTATAAACTGGAATAATTCAGATGATTTAATCCTAGATAAATCAAATCTCTGACATCTTGATACTACAGTAATTGGAATTTTTTTAATTTCTGTAGTTGCAAAAATAAACTTAAGATATTCTGGTGGCTCTTCTAATGTTTTTAATAATGCATTGAATGCTTGTTTACTAAGCATATGAACTTCATCAATAATGAAAATTTTATATTTTGCTGAGGTCGGTCCATATCTTGAAAATTCAATTAAATCTCTAACATCATCAACACCAGTTTTGCTAGCTGCATCCATTTCAAGAACATCAATGTGGTTTGAGTTTGCGATAGAATTACAACTTTCACATTCATTCTTGCATTTATTTTTTAAAGCATTTGAACAATTTAAAGCTTTTGCAACAATTCTTGCTGTTGTAGTTTTTCCTATACCCCTAATTCCTGTAAATAAATACGCATTCGGTACTTTGTCAGCTTTGATTGAATTTGAAACTGTTTCAGCTACAACCTCTTGTCCAATAAGATCATCAAAAGTTTGTGGTCTATATTTTAATGCTAATACTTTAGAATTATTATTCATAGTTTTATATTTAGGAGACTAGAACCTGAACAACTGTCTCTACGACTGCTTCTGTTAAGATCTGGTCGGATTCAAGCAGCATACACCTCTAGCCTCCAAAACTATTATAGCAGCTATGATTTCTAATCTAC
>MDTG01130526.1_pt1 | contig 17542 bp, 16 predicted proteins | sample 811421 | NCBI WGS metagenome assembly MDTG01 (sample SAMN05326645, study PRJNA326480) | marine metagenome | isolation source: seawater | place: Pacific Ocean: South East | collected 2011
AGGTCGATTCGCTTTTATTGGCGCAGGCACAGTTGTTAATAAAAATATAAAACCATATGCACTTGTAGTAGGTGTGCCAGGCAGGCAAATTGGATGGATGAGTGAACATGGTGAACAAATCCCGTTGCCTGTTGAAGGTCATGGAGAATTTATATGTGAAAAGACTGGCGACAAATACAAACTTAGTGATAATAATTTAATTAAGGAAGAATAATGGACATTCCTTTTATTGACCTTAAAAGCCAATATAAATTGATAAGCGATAATGTTAATTCTTCAATCGATGAAGTGTTAAAACATGGGAAATTTATCAATGGCCCAGAGGTTGGTGAATTTGAAGAGAGGCTTTGTTCTTTTACATCAGCAAAACATTCTATTACTTGTGCTAATGGTACTGATGCTTTGGCAATTGCGCTTCTTGCTTTAAAGGTAAAACCTGATGATGCGGTATTTGTTCCTTCATTTACTTATATTGCCAGTGCGGAATCAATAGCGCTTGTAGGAGGAACACCATATTTTATTGATGTTGCTGAAGACTATAATATTTGCTCTAAAAGCTTAGAGACGGCTATTAATGATGCTTTAAAAAATAATCATAATCCAAAAATAGTCATACCTGTAGATCTTTTTGGAAAACCCTCAATTTCTGAAGATTTGGACAAAATTGTAGAAAAATATAGTCTTAAGGTAATATATGACGCTGCACAAAGCTTCGGCTCTTCTCACAACAATATTAAAATTGGCAATTTTGGCGATATAACAACTACTAGTTTTTTTCCAGCCAAGCCGTTAGGTTGTTATGGGGATGGCGGGGCTATCTTTACAAATAATGACGATATCTCAGAGCTTATAAGATCAATTAAAAATCATGGAATGGGAAATCACAAATACGAACATATTAATGTGGGAATGAATTCAAGGCTTGATACGATACAGGCTGCAATTTTAAAAGAAAAAATTAATTTATTGGATCAAGAAATTACAAAACGAAATAAAATAGCTAATGAGTATAATAAAAAACTATCAGATTCTGATTTTGTTTTACCGTTTTTATCAGAAGATGAATCTTTTGCTTGGGCGCAATATACCCTTCGTCATAAAGATAGGAAAAAGATATTAGAATCTCTTAGATTAAAAAATATACCAACAGCAATATATTATCCAATTCCATTGAATAAACAGTCTGCATACAAGGACTGCAATGTTGTAAGCTCTGGGTTAAAAAATACTGAAATTTTTTGTAGTGAAGTTTTCAGTATTCCAATGAGTCCCTATCTACAAAAAGATCATCAAGATTATATTGTTGATTCACTATTAGCTATAATCTGACCTGAATTATGCATTCTGTAATTCACAAAGCTTAATCATATAGGAAAGGAAAAAAGGATATAATAAGTCTATAGTCAATATAAAGATGTCAATATTTAAGTGTTTTTAAAATGAATATATTAGTTACTGATGGAAGCTTTAAACAATCCTTAGGCATCGTCAGAAGTCTAGGAAAAGATGGCTTTAAACCATATATTTTGTCATCAAAAAAAAATTCTTTATGTAGTTTTTCAAAATACAGTAATAAAGAAATAATACTAAAACCAAATCAATATAAGAGTGAGCTTTCAAAATATTTATCAAAATTTTCCATAGAATTAATCATTGTTGTTGGCACTAATTCTTTTAAAAACATTCTACCAATAAAGAAAGATTTAAATGACTTAGGTACCGATATGGTAACCGTTGATATTGATAAAATTAATATTGCCTTTTCCAAAGTAGATACATACAAGTTTGCAGAAAGCATCGGAATACCAGTTCCAAAAACTTTTTATCCAAATGATTTTTCAGAACTAACTGATTTAAAATCTAAAATCACATACCCATGTGTAATTAAAGGTCTTTATGAAGTTGGTGGAAATATTGTTGATTATGTTTATAAGGAAGAAGAGCTAGAAAAAAAGTATTCACAGATCTGCAATGATTATAAATTGTCACCCAAAAATGGCTTACCAATGCTTCAAGAATATATTACAGGATATGGGTGTGGTTTTTTTGCAATTTATAATGAAGGTAAATGCGGAATTACTTTTCAGCACAAAAGAATTAGAGAGTATCCTGTTTCGGGAGGGGCAAGCGTTTGTTCTGAAAGTTACAGAAATGAAAAGTTACAAGAGTATGGCATGAGATTACTTGATGGTCTTGAGTGGCATGGAGTTGCTATGGTGGAGTTTAAAATGAATTCCCAAGGAGTACCTGTGCTAATGGAAATTAACCCAAAATTTTGGGGTTCATGCGACTTGGCTCTTGAAGCTGGCGTCAACTTTCCTAAAGCCATTATAGATATTTATCTAGGTAAAGAAGTTTTGTATTCAATGGATTATAAATATCCATTCAAATATCATTGGCCTCTTAACGATGACATAATGCATGGCATTAAAAATCCAAAGAAATGCCTTGAGATTTTTATTGATCTCTTAAATCCTAAGGTGAAAAGTAATATTTGGATCTCCGACTTTAAACCAAATATGAGATTGCTTATTGATTTCTTGTTAAAACCGTTCATAGAAATTTATAGGAAAATTTCATAATGATTTATAAAGGATTAATTCATTTCCATTCAAAATATTCATATGATTCTATATTATCAATAAAATCAATAGTTAACTTTGCAATCAAAAGAGATTTAAATTTTTTAATACTTACAGATCATGACACAATCAAAGGATCTCAAAAACTTCGAGAATATATAAAAAAGAAAGGACATAATATTGAAGTGATTATCGCTGCAGAATATTGCACAGAGTATGGAGATATTATTGCTTTAGATATAAAAGAAGAGATTAATGATATGAAGTTCAATAAATTTATCTCATCTGTAAGATCTCAAGGTGGATATATATTATTTCCACATCCTTATGTCGGACATAAGAATATTAACAAGATTGCTGAACATTCAGATTTAATTGAGGTTTTTAATTCGAGAACTAATGACAAGAAAAATGATGAGTCTGAAAAGTTAGCTGAAACATATTCTAAAAACATCTATTTTGCCTCAGACGCACACAATAAAAATAGCCTTAAAAATGCAATAGTAGAATTTGAAAAAGATGGGAATATTATAGATTCTTTATTAAAAAATAAGATAACCTTAAAGAGCCCTCAAAAGACTTTTTTGTATGAAATCTATCTTTCTCAAATTATTAAATCGATTAAGCATAAGAATCTAAAGTTATTTGTAAGGATATTTTTAAGCAGTATAAAGAATCTCATATTGCTAAGATTAATAAAAAGAGTCTAAATTTGCTAAAAGTAAAAATACCAGATATTTGTCACGAAGAGCAGCGATACATATTAAATATTATGCTGGATGATTTTTTAGGACTTGAATTTGAAGTTCTAATACATGATAAAAAATATATAGAAATTGTAAAAGATAACGAATCAAAAAAACTAACAATAGATTCAACTTTTTTTTATAAGGCTGATAAGGCATGGTTAGATAATTCATCCATGCCTTCTTTACCTCTCAAAACTTGGGAACCATTTGACGATGGAATCGAACCAAAACTTGTTAAATCCCATGTGCCAGTTTTATTCGGCGCTTCAGGATTAGTAGTAAATGATTCCCAAATTCATATCAACTTAGATATATTTGGAAGTGCTTTTTTTATGCTATCACGTTATGAAGAACTTGTTTTAGATGAGCGTGATACTCATAACAGATTCTCAGCAATTTCTTCGGTAGCCTATAAAGAAGGTTTTTTAGATAGACCTCTAGTTAATGAATATTTAGAAATTCTTCGAGAATGCTTATCTAAGATATGGAGTGACACACAATATAAGGAGAGAAAACTTAATAATTTTATAACCTGTGATGTTGATTGGCCATTTGATCCAGCCCTGTATTCATTTAATTATGCAGTTAAGAAAGTTGCGCGTTTGGTTATTACAGAAAAGAAATTTATAAGTGCTGTTAAGACTTTTATTAGTTATCTAGGTATCAAATTTGGTTTTGAGGTTACTGATACATATCGAGACTCAATTTCTTGGATGATGGATGTGAATGAAAAAGCGGGTAACAGAGTTGCTTTTTATTTCATTGCGCATAAAACATCTAAGTTAGACACATTAGATCGCAAAGATTTTGATTCTCCTCCAATGAAAAGGCTTTTTAACGAAATTAATGATCGTGGTCACGAGATTGGAATACATCCAGGCTATGAAACTTATAATAATAGTTACAATTTAAAAAAAACAGTTGAAGAAATGAAGCGTATATTAGATGAAGAAAAAATAGAATATTCAAATATTGGAGGTCGTCAGCACTTTTTAATGTGGGATAGTTCTAAAACTCCACATTTATGGGAAGAAAACGGTCTTTCATATGACTCAACATTGTCATTTGCTGACAGGGCTGGGTTTCGTTGTGGTGTGTGCTACGAATTCACAATGTATGATTTAGTTAATAGGAAAGCCCTCTCTCTAAAACAAAAACCTTTGATAGTTATGGAATGCAGTATTATAGCACCTCGTTACGAAGGTTTAGGTTATAGCGATGAAGCAATGAAAAGATTTACTTATTTCAAAAAAGTAAGCCATAAATTTAATGGTTCTTTCACTTTACTTTGGCATAATAGTCATTTTGACAATGCTAAAGATAAAGAATTTTACAAAAACTTGATCCTATGAAGATACCAATTTCAAAATCGATTTTTACTGAAGAAGACATGAGTTATGTTTTACAACCTCTTTCTGATGGATGGGTTGTTCAAGGACCAAAAGTTGAAAAATTTGAATCAATGTGGAGTCAATTTACTAACGCCAAATACTCTATAGCTACAACTTCATGTACTTCTGCCTTATTTTTATCAATAGATTCTTTAAATTTAGAAGAAGATGATGAGGTCATTGTTCCAGCTCTTTCGTGGATATCAACTGCAAACGTTGTTGAAAATGTTGGATGCAAAACAGTTTTCTGTGACATTGATTTATCAACATTTAATATCAATCTTGATGATCTTCGTTCCAAAATTACAAGTAATACAAAAGCTATAATTCCAGTTCATCTTTTTGGCTATCCTGTTGATATAGAAATTATCAAAGAAATTATTGGAGATAGAAAAATACACATAATTGAAGATGCTGCATGTGGTTTTGGCTCTTATGTGAATGATATTCATGTTGGAACAAAAGGAACTTTTGGATGTTTCAGCTTTCATCCAAGAAAAGCAATAAGCACTGGAGAGGGAGGCATGATCACTCTCAATGACAAAAAATATTTAAATAAAATTAGATCTTTAAGAGATCATGGTATGGATTATAGTAATAATATTCAAAATACTAAGCCTTCATTCATGAAAGATCATCAAAATGCTGGGTATAATTTTAGAATGACAGACATTCAAGCTTCTTTAGGTATATCGCAAATGAATCGCGCAGATAAAATATTAAGAGAAAGACAAGACATAGCTTTTAGATATGATGAAGTATTTACTTCACATGAAGGAATTGGTAACCCTATTGTAAAAGAAGAAAACTTTGTCCATGGATATCAGAGTTATGCATGCATATACAAACCAAATGATGTTAAAAAAGCATTACAAAGAAAAGATTATGATTCCTTAATTAATATTTCAGAAAAAAGAAATGAATTTATGGATATTCTTGCTGCTGCTGGTGTTGGTTCGCGACCACCTACTCATGCTATTCATACTCTCTCGTATTACAAAGAAAAATATCAAATTAAAGAAACTGATTTTCCAAACGCTTGGGCAGCAAATATATGCGGTTTTAGTATACCTATTTTCCCAGGCTTGACCGTGGATGATCAAGAATATGTAATTCAATCAATATTAAAATTTTAAATTAAGGAAAAAAATATGATTAAAAATAAACAGATCTTTATTACAGGTGGAGCAGGATTTATTGCAAATACATTAATCAGAAGATTAGTTGATAATAATAAAATTGTCATATTTGATAATTTTCACAGAGATACTTTTTCAGGAAGTGATTTAAAGGATAATCAAAATATTCAGGTAATCAAAGGAGATGTTTTAGATTATGACCTCGTAAGAAAATCCATGACAGGATCTGATATTGTAGTCCATGCTGCCGGAATAGCGGGAATTGATACTGTAGTTAAAAACCCTGTTTTGACAGGAAGAGTTAATGTAATTGGTACGGCTAATGTGTTGGAAGCAGCTAAAGAAAATAATGTAAAAGATCGCGTTATAGATTTTTCAACATCTGAAGTATTTGGTTCTATGGCTTTTAGATCCTCTGAAACTGATTCAACAGTTGCAGGCTCTGCAGGTGAAGCAAGATGGACCTATGCAGTATCAAAATTGGCAGGAGAGCATTTAGCACATGCTTACTATAAAGAATATAAATTGCCGTGTGTAACTGTGAGGCCCTTCAATGTTTATGGGCCAGGTCAGACAGGCGAAGGCGCAATTCAAATTTTTATAAAGAAGGCTTTAAAAAACGAGACTATTTCAATTGAAGGTGATGGTAATCAAATTAGAGCATGGTGTTATGTAGACGATTTTGTTGATTGTATTATGGAATGTTTGGAAAATCCTAAAGCAATTGGAGAAAGTTTTAATATTGGTAATTCTAGAGCAGTGATAACTATTTTAGGATTGGCAAATACTGTTTGTAGAGCTCTTAATTCTTCGTCTGAAATTAAACACGTTCCACCTCTTTCTGCTGATATTGCTATAAGAATCCCCAGCGTTGATAAGATGCAGGAATTACTTGGTATAAAAGCTGAAGTTGGTCTAGAAGAAGGAATTTTAAAAACTGCAGAATGGCTGAAAGAAAACATTCTTTGATTATTGAAAAAGATATCCCATCAAAAATTGGGCTCATATCTGATATTCATGGAAATTATTATGCTTTAATAAGAGCTCTAAACATCTTTAACAAACATAATATTAATAAGTATATTTTTTTAGGTGATTCAATAGGATACATACCTTCATTGAAAGCTCTCAATATAATTTTTCAAAAATCAGAGGACTTTTTATGCATTAAGGGTAATCATGAGCACATGCTACTTAATAAAAATATATGCTCAAAAAGAAATAAAATATATCTTTTAGACGCTGTAGGATTAAGAATTGGTACTGATAAAAGAAAATATATTAACTCGTGGCAAGACAGCTTAATTATTAAATTTGAAGAGAAAAGTTTTTTGTTTGTTCATGGAAGTCCCTCAGATCCTATCAATGGATACGTTTATCCAGATACAGAATTAGATCAATTTGATACAAAGCACGATGTTATTTTTATGGGTCATTCACATTGGGCGTTTGATAGGTCTTACAAAACAAAAAGATTTATTAATCCTGGAAGTTGTGGCCTACCTAGAGATAATGGCCAATTTGGTTCGATAGGTATTTTTAATTTCAATACCTTAAAATACAAACCTATTCGCTTTGATATATCTGATTCTTACATGAAGCTCAAAAAAGAGTATCCTGAAATTGATAAAAGCGTATTAGATTTAAGACATAGAAAGAAGATAAAGATACCGAGAGAAGAAATTGCTTAAAATTTTAATAACAAGTGCTGGGGGAAATGGAGCTGGTAATCAAATTGCAAAGTCATTACGACTCTTTAGAGACGATCGATATAGTCTTTACTATGCAGACAATAATCCAAACAACATTCAATTTAGGGATGGTCCTATACTAAATCTACCTTTAGTTACCGATGAAAGATACGACAGAGAAATATTTTCATTTGTAGAAAAAAATCAAATTAATGCAATTGTGCCAGGTTCTGATATAGAGCTTTTTCACTTTGCAGATAGAAAAGAGGATTATGAAAAAAAGCATATTTTTATTCCTGTCAACAATCTTGAGACTATAAACTTGTGTTTAGATAAGGCAGCGCTCAATGACAAATTAATTGAGTTGAATTATCTCCCTCCAAAATCATTTAAATTTACATATGACCAAAATTTACCTGAAATTGACTGGTATCCAGTGGTGCTTAAGCCCTCAGGAGGTGGTGGTGGGTCGGCAAATGTTTTTATTGCACAGAATCAAGTTGAGTTGAGCAATTTATTAAAATACTTAAATCAAGCATACAAAGATGAGTCATTTCTTCTTCAAGAATATGTTGGAACATTCGAATCAGAATATACTGTTGGGGTTCTCCATGACCTTGATGGTAGATTTATTGACTCAATCGCTATGAAAAGAGATTTAACGCAATCAATAAGCGTAAGATCTTCAGTTAAAAATAATACAAAAAAAACTGAATTAGGCAAACAATTAGTTGTCAGCTCTGGGGTTAGTCAAGGGATTATTGGTAAGTTTGAAGATATTACAACTCAATGCAGGGAAATTGCTGAATCAATTGGCTCAACTGGACCATTAAATATACAGTGCAGATTTGATAAGGGAAGAGTGCGTGTATTTGAAATTAATCCAAGATACTCAGGAACTAGCTTTTTTAGATCTCTTGTGGGCTTTAATGAGGTTGATTTGCTTTTAAGAAAACATCTTTTAAATGAAGATATAAAAAGAGACAATTCTTGGGATGATTTTATAGCCATAAGAAGTCTAAAAGAAACGATTTTTAAAAGTTGAAGCCCAATATAGCAAGCTCAAATACCATTTAGGAATATATATTTAAGAGGTAATAAAAAGTATAATTCACGAAGTACTACTGAGAGGTTTAGAAATGAGTTTCCCGGTAAAAAGTTAAATAGTTCACTAGAAGAATTTTGGAAGGTGAGAGGATATCTTTAATGAAAAATTTACAAACATGTTCAAGGTGTATTTATGATGAGTTAACTCCTAATATTAAGTTTGATGACCAAGATGTTTGTAATTATTGTGAAATGAGTGATCAGTTGGCAGATGAATTTGGCACAGGCAAGAAAAAAGGTAAAAAAATATATGACAGTATATTAAAACAAGTTAAATATGATGGAAGAAATAAGAAGTATGACTGTGTAATTGGAGTGAGCGGTGGCACGGATTCTTCTTTTATGCTCCATCAAGTTAAAGAATGGGGTCTCAGACCTCTTGCAGTTCACTATGACAATACCTGGAATACTGCTATAGCATCACAAAACATTAAAATCATGTTGGAACAACTTGATATTGATTTATATACGCATGTAGTAGACAACGAAGAGTCGGATTCAATATTTAAAGCTTTTTTTCATGCGGGCGTTCCTGAGATAGATGCTCCAACTGATCTTGCACTCAAAGAAGTTCTTTATAGAGGTGCTAACTATGCAGGAGTTAAGTATATTTTTGAAGGCCATTCTTTTATGACTGAAGGCGTATCATCCTTAGGTGATATATACATGGATGGTAGATATATATCTTCAATCAACAAAATATTTGGCACAATGAAAATTAAAACTTACCCATTAATGACTTTTAGTAGATTCATGTATTGGCTTTTTGTAAAAAGAATAAAGCATATCAGACCTTTTTGGTATTTAGATTATTCAAAAGAAGACGCACGTAAACTCTTAGAAAAAGAATATGGATGGAAATATTATGGAGGCCATCATCTTGAAAACAGACTTTCTGCTTTTAATCATACAATATGGTTCCCACAAAAGTTTCAAAAGGACTTAAGAAATTTAACACTTGCAGCCAAAGCTAGAACTGGTGTCATGTCTAGAGAAGATGCTTTAAATGAATATGCTAAACCGTTAAAGTTCGAAACTGGATTACTTGATTATTTTAAAAAGAGATTAGATATATCTGATTCAGAATTCGATGAAGTTCTTAAAATGGAACCCAAATCATTTAAGGATTATCCCACCTACAAGAAACTTTTTGAATTTCTTAGACCAATGTTTTATCTGCTTTATAAAGCAAATCTTGTTCCAAAAACTTTTTACATAAAATATACTTCCAAAAATGATATATAGGTATAGCCTCTTAAATAAATGATTATAATTGTAGATTATGAAATGGGTAATAGTCGCTCCATAGTCAATATGCTCAACAGAATTGGTATATCTTCTGAAATCACCAGAGACCATGCGAAAATTAATGCTTCACAAAAAATTATCCTTCCCGGTGTTGGTTCTTTTGATGCAGCTATGAAAAATTTAAAAAAATATAATCTAATAGATATCTTGAATCAAAAAGTTTTATCAGACAGAACACCAGTTTTAGGAATTTGTTTGGGAATGCAATTACTTACAAACTCAAGCGAGGAGGGTGATATTGACGGTCTAGGATGGATTCAAGGCAGGTCTATAAAATTTAATGCGAGCAAAAACATAAAGGTTCCTCATATGGGATGGAATTTAGTTACACCCAAACCTACTTCTAAATTATGCAGGGGCATAACCAGTGATTCAAGGTTCTATTTTGTTCATTCATACTACGTGAAAGTTCATGACAAAGTTGATTCCTGTATGCAAACCAATTATTCACTTTTGTTTGACTCAGCTATAGAGAAAGAAAATATTTTTGGTGTGCAATTTCATCCTGAAAAAAGCCATAAGTATGGCATGCAATTATTAAAAAACTTTTCTGAAATATAATGCTTAGGTCAAGAATAATACCAGTACTATTACTTCGAGGAAGAAGCTTAGTTAAAACTGTAAAATTTAATAAATTTTCATATATTGGCGATCCTTGTAATACAGTAAGAATATTTAACGAGCTTGAAGTTGACGAAATTTCTATTTTAGATATTGATGCTACAACAAAAAACCATGAACCAAAATACGACTTAATTAGTGATATTGCCTCAGAGGCATTTATGCCTTTGAGTTATGGAGGAGGAATCAAATCTGTAGAGACGGCAAAAAAAATCTTTGATCTAGGTATTGAAAAAGTTATTCTTAATTCGGAAGCAATAATAAATCCAGGCCTAATAAGTGAAATTGCAAGTATATTTGGATCCCAAGCAGTAATTGTTTCTATAGACGCCAAAAAAAATTTTATGAGTAACAAATATAATGTTTATTCTCACTCAGGAAAAAGAAAGGCAAACTTAGATTTGAAATCCTGGGCAAAAGAATGCCAGAACTTTGGCGCAGGCGAAATAATGCTTAATAATATCAATAGAGACGGAACGTGGATAGGGTATGATGTTGAACTATATAGAGAAATCGGTGAGGGGTTAGATATTCCAATGATTGGCTGTGGTGGAGCGAAGAACATTGATGACATATCTGAATTAATTGAACAATCTAAATGTTCTGCAGCAGGAGTAGGCAGCATGGTAGTATTCCAAAAAAAGGATAACGGAGTTCTTATTAGCTTTCCAAAACCTGAAGTAATCAGAACAAAGCTGCATTCATAAAAACTGCATTCATAAATGAGTATTAAGTTTAAAGAAATTCTAATTATAGTAATATTTTTCTTTCAGAAGATATTATTTTATATATCAAAATGCTTAACATTTTGGATTCCAACTAAAAATAGTGGTAGGAAATTAATTATTGGTAGAGAAACAGCTGGGTTGCTAAACCTTTATTCAAACATATTTGATTGTTATTCAATAAATACAGAAAAAAGCAATGCAGCATACAGCGTTAATTATTCTTTAGATTTATCCTCTTACCCAAAGGTAGTAAAATATATCTTTCTTCCGATCCTTTTTCCATTAATACTAAAAAGATTTTCTGGTATTTGGTTTTTTTCCTCAGCATCATTCTTTTTATCTAACGATGGTAGAGAGTGGGAATTCAAACAGGCTAAATTAAATCATATCCAAATAGTATGCTTTTTTGTTGGATCCGATATTAGATCATTAAAATTAACCAAGCAGTTAAGTTTAGATCTTAATTTGGATCACTGGTCATACTATTTTGAAGATACCGCAGTAATAAATAATAGTGATGTAAGATCTAAATTATTCAGCAATGCGTCAAATTTATATGCTGACTACATTTTTAGTTGTCAAAAAGATCAAGCATCATATATCAATAGATCTTTTCTTCCACCAATGCCAGTAAGTAAAAATAATTATTATTTAGACCATAAAAAGTGGAACGATCTTTCGACCATAAGAATATTACATTCACCATCTTGGCTACTTTATAAGGGAACTACCCATGTTATGGCGGCTATCAAAAAACTAGAATTAGAAAATTATAAATTTGAATTTAAATTATTAACAGGCGTTGATAATAACGAGATTCAAGAAGAACTTGATAGAACGCACATAGCATTAAATGAATTTTATACATACGTGCCAGGTATATTTGGTATAGAAGCAATGGAAGCAAACTGTCTCTTGCTAACAAGCGCATCAAAGAAACTAGAGCCAACATTATTTGACGGTTGTGATGAAGCTTGGGTGCCAACTATGTATTATGAAATTTATGAAAATTTAAAATTCTATCTAGATAATATCGAAGAAGCTAAGAATAGAGCAAATAGTGGAACGTTATGGGCAAAAAGATTTTGTTCACACGAAGCTAGCAAGGATTATATTGATGCAATCATTAAATAATGTTTAAGAACTTTCTAAGAGATTCTGTTGGCTTTTCTTTTGCAAATATTTTTATCAAATCAATTAATATTATTCTTATACCAATCTATGTTAGATTCTTGTCCTTTGACGACTATGGTATTTTTGAATTAGTTACAACATTGACAATTATTTTTGTTGCAGTCGTTTCTCTTGAAGTTACGCAATCAATTTTAAGATTTGTTTCAGACTCTGAATCCAGCCCATCTCTACAAATTAAATATATTAAAACAGGGATTCATATAATTATTTTATCCTCAGCACTTTTTTTATTGATAGCATATTCTTTGTCACCTCTGATATCAGATCTTCTTTTCAAGACAGAAATATATAGTGAATTAATCGAGCTTACAGCATGGATTATTTCATTTCAGGCACTTAATTATTGTATTTCAGTTGTTCATAGGGCTGAAAAAAATTTTTATTTTGCCATTAGACATTCCATTATAGTTGCTCTTTTATCTGGTGCATTTGCATTAACATGTTTGATATATTCTTCAGGTAACTTAAAAGCACTATTGTTTGGGCAAACAATAGGTGCATCTTTAGCTTCTTTAATTGGTATCTATGGACTTAAAGAAAGACTTTCTTTGCAATTTGATTTTGACATAGCAAAAAAAATGCTTATGTTCTCTTTTCCACTAATATTTTCTGCAATAGCAATTCATTTGTCATCCTTTGCAGACAGAATAATTATAAATGAACTACTTTCTCTTGAAGCATTAGCCATATATGGAATAGCGGCTAAAGCAGCATCAATTATCACTATTTTGATTGCTGGAGTTCAGGGAACTCTTTCACCTCATTTTATCTCAACATGGAATTCAGAATTTGGTTTAAATAGCTTGGTAAAGATATTTTTTATCTACTTAGTTATTTCAATATTTCTATTATTCTTTTTAAGCATATTTGGTGAATATATATTAGTATTTCTTGGGACAAATGCAGCAGTTGGAGGAACAAAAGTCTTAATACTCCTCGCAAGCTCGTCTATAGTAAACGGTTTAAACATTTTTTTATTTGGACTTATTAAGGCATTAAAAACTTCAATGCTGGGGTTAATATATTTCCTAACAGCATTATTAAACGTTTATTTAAACTTTTTTCTTATTCAAGACTACGGAATAGAAGGAGCAGCCTTTGCAACTTTGATTTCAGCATCATTTGGGTTCTTAGTGCATTATTACTTTTCTTCTAAATATTTAAAATTGCCATTCTCAAACTTTATCCCCTTATGCTTTATAATTTTCATACTCTCATTAAATATTTTGTTAATTTATATCACATGAAAAAAATTCTAACTGTTATTGGCGCAAGACCTCAGTTTATAAAAGCATCTTCCATTTCACGTGAAATTATTAGACGTGATGATCTAAATGAAATAATTATTCATACTGGACAACATTACGATCAAAATATGTCATCTATTTTTTTTGATGAGCTTTCAATTCCTGAGCCAAATTATAATTTAGGTATTGGAGGATCTAGTCACGGACTAATGACCGGAAGACAACTTGAAGCAATAGAAAAAGTTCTTTTCGATGAAAATCCTGACTGTGTAATAGTATATGGCGACACTAACTCTACACTTGCAGGTGCATTGGCTGCCGCAAAGATGAATATTCCACTTGCACATGTTGAGGCTGGACTTAGAAGTTTTAATAGAACAATGCCTGAAGAAATAAATAGAATTCTAACTGATCATGCATCTAATATATTGTTTACCCCAACAGCTACAGCATCATCAAATTTATTAAACGAAGGAATAAATGAAGCATTTGTAAAGAATGTTGGTGACGTGATGTTTGATGCATCAATTTTTTTCAAAGAAAAAGCAAGAAAACCTTTTTGGATGGAAAGTCTTACTGATGATTTGAGTAAATTTGCTCTTGCTACAATCCATCGAGCCGAGAACACTGACAATACAGATAAACTTAAAAAAATATTCAAAGGTTTATCAGATTCGCCAATACCTGTAATAGTCCCATTGCATCCAAGAACCAAATCAAAGCTTAATGATCAAAATATAAAAATAAGCAAAAATGTTTTTATAGTTGAGCCAGTTGGATATTTAGAAATGATCTGGCTAGAAAGTAACTGCAGCATTGTTTGCACAGACTCTGGAGGAGTTCAGAAAGAGGCATATTTTTTTCAAAAACCATGTTTGACACTAAGGGATGAAACAGAGTGGATTGAATTAGTTAATAGTGGATGGAATACCTTGGTTGGATGCAATGAGGATGCAATAATTGATGGAATAAAAGATTTTAAACCTCCTATTGATAACTTAAATTTATATGGTGATGGCAATTCATCTAAATTGATTCTTGATGAGTTAATTAATGCAGATATAATGTAATAAAATTAAACACAATAATAAATATATTTATGAAAAGTATTAATGAATTAAAAAATTTAGATTTTAAAGTTGATGGGCTTGAAATTCATGACGTTTTCTCTCAAGAACAACTTAATAATTTAACTGTAGATTTTTATAATAGAATTTTAATGCAAGCATACAAAATTAATGCTGTAGATAGCTTCGATTACAAAAACTACGGTGAAGAAGTAAATATTAAAAAGTTAGATGAATATGTAATTGAAGTAAATGAAAAAAATAAAAGGTCACTTGACTTTGCTAGTGGAGAATTAAGGGAGTGTCCCGCCTTTAACGCATTGATTAGTGAAAATTTTGTTAAAGTTTGCTCTAAATTGCTAAATTGTCCTGGATCTTTGCTTAAAGTGCATATTGATGGATTCTTCATAAATATTCCATCTAGCACTCAGCTTCTATATAAATTTCATTCCGAAAAACATTATTATCCATATAGAAGAAATTTTTTAAATTTTTGGATGCCAGTGATTAGAGATAAAACAGAAGAAAATGGAGCAATGGTGGTTAAACACATGGGCCACACTAAGTCATATCAATTTAATGAATATAGTGGTTTTAATAAGGTAGAGGGCTTGGCAGTTAATGAGGATGTATTCAAATACCAGCTCGAAATTCCTTCTGCGGACCTTAATCAATTTGAGAGCGTTGTGACAGATTTAAAGGTTGGACAAGCATTGTTTTTTGATGCAAATATGCCGCATACCTCTCAAGTGAACACATCTAATGATGTTTCTTACTCGCTGGTAATTAGAGTTTATGACTATAGAAGAGATTTGACTCTAAGTGATAATACTGGAATTAAGTCTTATCAAGGATCAGGAGGAGGATACCCAGACATAAGACCAATATATGAAGAATAGTGTAAATAAAAAATTATTAAGCCTTAAATTTTAATAATAGAATAAATTTACTTATTTAAATCAATGAATATTTTTGCTTCATCAGCAATCGCAATCTCCAAAGGCCTTAAAGATTTAATTTTATTGGAACACATACAAATATTTTTTTCTGTTTGGTAAGGCATCACTTTATTATTCAAAAAATTGTAATACGGTATATCACTACAAGTTTTTTTTATGACAATGGCAAGTTCTGATAAAGACATGCATCCTTTGTTTGCAACATCAACAAACCCCAATGGTTTTTTCAATAATATCGAGCTTAAAGATTTAGCAGCATCTTTCTTTGACACCATTGAAATATGAACCTTATTATCAAAGTCTTTTGATTTATCTGAAAGAGATATTTCACAAAATGTCTGAAATCTTTGGGTGTAGTCATCAAAAGAAAAAATAAATGGCAGCCTAGCAATAGTAATTTTAGAAAAAAAATTACCTTTACTAAGTTCAATTTCAGCATTGATTTTATTATTGGTATATTTATCAGAGTCACCAGGCAAGATGCCTCTGAAAACCTCTTCGTACGCATCAGTATAATTGTAAATTAGCGACGTAGAGATCATCACGTAATGAGATAGTTGATCTAAAGCTCCATCTCTAAAAAGTTCATTTATGTCAATAGCATCATTCTGGTCAAAGCATATCATGTCTAAAATGTAGTCAGGCTTGGCCTGTTCGACTACTTTTTTAAGTTTTATAAAATCTTTTCTATCGCACTGTATAAATGATGCATCTTTATTGATAGTTTTATTTCTGGAAACAACTGTAACTTTATAACCTGAATCAACTAATAAATTTGCTATTTCAAGCCCAAGGTATTTAGTTCCGCCTAAAATAAGTATTTTCATAAAAGTTTTTATTTGATGGAAATTAAATATATTGTGATGGATATCAAATGCATTGTAAAATACAGTCAACTAAATTCACATCAAAAATTTGTAGAATGAAGATTGCACTCATGGGAGATATTGCTGCATTTGGTCGATATTGCCTTAAAAATCACAGTACTCTGTTTGATTATTTTGACTCAGTAAAGAAATATCTTGCTGGTTTTGATCTTGTAATTGGAAATCTTGAGGCTCCTTTCGTGGTTAACGAGAGTGCAATTGGAGGAAAATCTGCAACAGTAAGCGCTGATCCAATAAACATCGAACTGCTAAATTATATGGGCTTCACACATGTAAATTTAGCAAATAATCATATCGGGGATTATGGAAAACATGGTTATGAAAGAACAAAAACATTAATTGAAAATAATAATATTGATTGGTTTGGAACAGAAGACAAGCAAGTAAGATTAAATCTTTATGGTGAAAAAATTTCAATGACAGGGTTTTGCTCATACAACACAAATCCATCGGCAGTAAAGTCTAAATCTAATCTTGGACTAAATTATTTAGATGTAGATAGAGTTATTGAAAGGCTAAAAGACAATGCTGAGAAGGGGTATTTTAATATATTGTCAGTCCATTCTGGGCAAGAGCATATTCATATGCCAAGTAGTGATGATGTGAAGTTTGCCAGATATCTTGCTAATAGTTTTGATTATGTATACTACGGACACCATCCTCACGTAATTCAAGGCTTTGAAAAAGTAAATAAGTCTGCAATATTTTATAGTTTAGGAAATTTTATTTTTGATGATGTCTACACTGCAAAAGATAAAGAAAAACCACTTATTGCACTATCTGAGTCTAATAAGACAGGAGGTATTGGAGAGATCGAAATAAATAACGGAGTTATTAAAAAAAGTTGCATTACACCAATATATTTAGATGAA
>MDTG01323345.1_pt1 | contig 17541 bp, 13 predicted proteins | sample 811421 | NCBI WGS metagenome assembly MDTG01 (sample SAMN05326645, study PRJNA326480) | marine metagenome | isolation source: seawater | place: Pacific Ocean: South East | collected 2011
AATGTTTTTTTCCCAACTTTACTATCTGATTCAATATCTCGAATATTATTAACACATAAAACTGCAACTGCTAAAAATCCAATAGAAGATCCAATCAAAATACTACTAATATCAAATAAAATATTAGTTTGAAGAAAATATGTGCCTGGTACAGCAATTAAACCAAAAAAAATGAACACAAAAATATCACCTAGACCATTATATGCAAGAGGATAGGGACCAGCTGTATAACAATATCCAGATATTAAAGATAATAATCCAATAACTAAAATTGGCACACCTCCAATATAAACTAAATATATTCCTATAAATAATGCTAATGTAAAACAAAAAAAAGCACCTTTTTGAATTGAATTTTTTGATAACAAACCTGATTGGGTAGCACGAATTGGACCAATCCTCTGTTTATTATCAGCTCCTTTTATATAATCATATAAATCATTTATAAGATTTGTACCAACCTGAATCAGCATAGCTGCTAGTAATGTCAATATAGCAACAAAATAACTGCTAAAATTATTGTCGCGAATTGATAATGATATTCCAATGAATACAGGAGCTATAGAAACAATTAAAGTATTAGGTCTAAAAGCGGTCCACCAAGCAGAAATATTCATAATACTTAAGGAAGTCTTGGAAATTTTTTGAAATTTGGTTTTCTTTTTTCTTTGAAAGCATCGCGACCTTCTTGAGCTTCATCACTCATATAAAACAACATGGTGGCATCACCAGCTAACTGTTGTAACCCAGACTGACCATCACAATCAGCATTTAAGGCTGCTTTAAGAATTCTAATAGCCATAGGAGATCTTTCAAGAATTTCATTGCAAAGATTAATAGTGGTTTCTTCAAGTTTATCATAAGAAACAACATCATTTACAAGGCCCCATTCAAGTGCTTTCTGCGCATTATAAAAACGACAGGTAAACCACATTTCTCTTGCTCTTTTTTGACCTATAATTCTAGCCATATAAGAAGCTCCCCAACCACCATCAAACGAACCTACCTTAGGACCTGTTTGTCCAAATTGAGCATTTTCTGCCGCTATAGTTAAATCGCACATCATGTGCAAAACATGTCCACCGCCAACAGCATAGCCAGCAACCATAGCAATTACAGGTTTAGGAATAGTTCTGATTTGTCTTTGAACATCTAAAATATTTAATCTTGGTACCCCATCATTTCCAATGTAACCTTTATCGCCTCTAATTTTCTGATCTCCTCCGGAACAAAAAGCATGTTCTCCTTCACCAGTTAGGATAATAACACCAATGTTTTGATCCTCTCTAGCCAAAGAAAATGCTTCTTTTAATTCAAAAACTGTTTGTGGTCTAAATGCATTTCGAACCTCTGGACGATTTATAGTAATTTTTGCAATTCCTTGTGCATTATTTAAGCCTGATTCATATTTAATATCTGTAAAATTTTTAATAGTATTCCATTTAATAGACATAATGTTATGATAACTTCCTTTGATTTATTATTTTCTAATGTAATCTTACATATGAAATATAAGAATAAAGGATAAAACTTTAATGATAAAAACATCTTTAAAAATATTATTAATACCTATAACAGCATTTTTTTTACAATCATGTACTATTGAACAAATGCTAGATTTTTATTTAGATCCAACTTGGAAATGCAGTTTCACAGGACAAACGTTTAATGATAGAGAAGAATGTGAAAAAAATTGTGATGAAGGATGTGTCGGCGAAACAAATAGATAGCTAGAAATGTCAATCTTTAAAATTAATAACCAATCAAAAAATAGCGGGGCAAGAACAGGTATCTTAAGTACTGAGCATGGTAAAATAGAAACTCCTTTTTTTATGCCTATCGCAACTTATGGAGCTGTTAAAACACAATCATCAAATGAAATAAAAAATTTACCAAGCAATGTTCTATTAAGTAACACATATCATTTATATATAAGGCCTGGAACTGAGATATTGAAGGCAGCTGGCGGTTTGCATAAATTTATGAATTGGAATCAAATTATTCTCACTGATTCAGGAGGTTACCAAGTTTATAGCCTTGAAGGAATGCGAAAAATTGATGAAAAGGGAGTAACTTTTCAATCACATTTAGATGGATCTAAACATAGTTTTACCCCTGAAAGTGTTGTTGATATTCAAAGAATAATTGGTTCAGATATAATGATGATGCTTGATGTATGCCCTTCTGGAGATGCTAATGAAAAAAAATGGATTGAAGCTCTTAAACTAACAACGGCTTGGGCTAAAAGAGCAAAAAAACACTTTGATAAAACAAAACCAATGTACGGACATAACCAAATAATTTCACCTATAGTGCAGGGCGGAACTAACCTTAACCTAAGAAAACAATCGGCTTTAGAATTAATGGAACTGAATTGTGATATGTATGCAATTGGAGGTTTAGCTGTGGGAGAACCTAAAGAAGAAATGTTAAAAGTTATTAATTATATGGATTCTATTTTACCTAAAGATAAGCCAAGGTATTTAATGGGAGTTGGAACACCTGCAGATTTAGTAGAAAGTGTTTTAAATGGAATAGATATGTTTGATTGTGTTATACCAACTCGTAATGCTAGAAACGGTCAATTATTTAATTTTGATGGAAAAATGAATATTAGAAATGCGAAATATCGTAATGATTTTTCACCAATAGATGAAAATAATTTTAGTTTAATATCTATCCAATACTCTAAATCTTACTTACATCATTTATTTAAAACAAATGAGATTCTTGGATTGCGTATTGCAACGGAACATAATTTAAAATTTTATATGCACTTAATGCAACTAATTAGAGAAAAAATTAAAACAAATAATTTTGAAAAATGGGCTACAGATTTTTTAAAAAGGTATAATGGATGAATAATATAAAAATTCGAGTTATTGACTGTCATATTACTTATTATCATGAAAATGACTATTTATTTTTATTACTTAAAAGAGCAAATAATAAAATATATCCTGGAATATGGCAAGGAGTTACAGGTAAAATTGATAACAATGAATTGCCTTTTCAAACTGCTATAAGAGAATTAGAGGAAGAAACTAAATTAAGTCCAAAACAATTATGGACAATTGATAAAGTTAATATGTTCTATGATGCAAAAAATAATATTATGAATTTAATACCAATATTTGGTGTGAGGGTTGAAACAAAAAATGTTGTTCTTTCAAATGAACATGTTGAATATAAATGGTGTAATATTGATGAAGCTATTAAATTATTAACATGGGAACAGCAAAAAAAAGGTCTCAAAATATTTTATGATATGCTAAAAGAAAATAAAAAACGAATAAAAATAATGGAATTAAAAATATGAGTATTAACAAATGGTTATTTGGTGGATTAGGGTGGGCTCTTGGCGGACCATTAGGTGCTGTTATGGGATATGCAATTGGATCGATGGCTAACCAAAATAATAAAAATACACAACGAGGTGATTTTGGTGCTGCTATGCTAGTTTTATTTGCAGCTGTAATGAAAGCAGACGGTGAATTAAAAAAAACAGAGTTAGAGTTTGTAAAGAAGTTTTTTTTGGAAAATTTTGGAACTAACTATGCACAAGAAACTATGCAGGTTTTTAAAAAAATATTAAATCAAAATATTAATATTCAAGAAGTATGTTATCAAATAAAAACTCATATGGATATGCCTAGCAAATTACAATTAATACATATTTTATTTGAATTATCTAAAGCAGATAATCAAATTCATAAAAATGAAATAAATATAATAGAAAATATAGCAAATTTTATGGGCATGAATGTAGATGATTTTAATTCTATCAAGGCAATGTTTATAAAAGATACAAAGGGAGCATACGAAATCTTAGGTGCCAACAAAAAACAAACTAATGAAGAAATAAAAAGTGCTTATAGAAAAATGGCAACAAAATATCATCCAGATAAAGTCTCTCATCTAGGAGATGATTTTGCAAAATTTGCCGAGGAAAAATTTAAATCTGTTAATGATGCTTATCAGAAAATTAAAAAAGAACGTGATATGTAAATTATGAAAAAAACTAATTCAAATATAAAATTAAAAAAATTTTATGGTAACCAAGAAAAATCATCCCCTGGAAAATATCCTTATTTACATGGGGTGTATCCAAATATGTATATTGATAAATTATGGACTATGAGACAATATTCTGGATTTAGTTCAACAAAAGAAAGTAATAAAAGATATCATTATTTGTTAACTCAAGGTGTAAAAGGATTATCTGTGGCTTTTGATTTACCTACACAAACAGGTTATGACTCAGATCATCAATTATCAGAAGGAGAAGTTGGTAAAGTAGGAGTGCCAATTAGTTGTTTGATGGATATGGAACTTTTATTGAAAGATATCCCATTAGATAAAGTATCTATATCAATGACTATCAATTCTACTGCGGCTATATTACTGGCTTTTTTGGTTGCTGTTGCAGATAAAAATAAAATTGATAGATCACTTTTAAGAGGAACAATTCAAAATGATATATTAAAAGAATATATTGCTAGAGGAACATTTATTTATCCTCCTCATCCTAGTATGAGGATTGTTACAGATATATTTGAATTTTGTAGTAAAGAATTACCTAATTGGAATAGTATTTCTGTATCTGGGTATCATATCCGAGAAGCTGGTTCAACTGCTATTCAAGAATTAGCATTTACATTCTCAAATGCAATTGCATATGTAGATACAGCTATAAAAACTGGCCTGAATGTTGATGATTTTGCATCTAGAATTAGTTTCTTTTTTAATAGTCATAATCATTTCTTTGAAGAAATTGCAAAATTTAGAGCTGCAAGAAAAATTTGGGCAAATATTATGAAAAAGCGCTTTAATGCAAAAAATGAAAAATCCCTAATTTGTAAATTTCATACTCAAACAGCAGGATCAACGTTAGCAGCGCAAGAAATTGATAATAATGTAGTAAGGACTACTTTGCAAGCAACAGCAGCAGTATTAGGAGGAACTCAATCATTGCATACAAATAGTAAAGATGAAGCATTAGCTCTTCCAAATGAAGACTCAGCATTACTTGCACTTAGAACGCAACAAATAATAGCATTTGAATCTGGCATACCTGATGTTGTGGATCCTTTAGCCGGATCACATTATATTGAAGAACTAACAAATATTATTGAGGCAGAATCATTAACATTAATTGATAAAATAGACCAAATGGGTGGGGCTGTCAATGCAATTGAACAAAATTTTCAACAAAATGAAATTGCAGAAAGTGCTTATGAATTTCAAAAAAATATTGATGATAAACATAAAATACAAGTTGGGGTAAATAAATTTATCACAGAAAATAAAACATACCATAATATTCAAAAAATTGATAAAAAATCAGTTAATGAACAAATTAATAATCTTAAAAAAAATAAAGAAAAAAGAGATAAAACATTAGTGAAATTAAAATTAAAAGAATTAATTATAGGAGCTAAGGGAACTGAAAATTTAATGCCGCTAATTATTAATGCAGTTAAAGCAAACGTGACATTAGGTGAAATATCAGATGCCTTTAGAAATGTATTTGATGAATATAAGGGATAATAATGTTTTTATATGAAATATTTAATGCTCACATTCAAAATAAAAAAATAAATTATAAAATACACTATATTAAAACTACTGAATCAACTAACCAATATACCTGGGATTCTAAATCTACAATACTGAAACATGGTAATATAATTATTACTAAAAATCAAACAAGTGGAGTTGGAAGAAGAGGAACTAAATGGTTATCATCAAAAAATAAGAGCCTTACATTTTCATTAGTTATAAAAGAATACCAGAAATATGATCATTTACTCTCTTTAAAAACTGGTTTATCAATAGTAGAAGGAATAAAAAAAGATACAGGCATTAATGCTACATTAAAGTGGCCAAATGATATTATGTTAAATAATAAAAAAATAGGTGGAATATTAATAGAAAAAAAAGGGAGAATGATAGTTATAGGAGTGGGTATTAATGTTAAAGAAAATTCTAATGATTTAAACCCAATTATTAAAAAGCAAAGTACTTCTCTAAAAATTATAAGTAATTTATCAATCAGTATAGAAACATTATTAGCGAATATTTTAAATAAATTTGAACAAAATTATTATGAAAAAAATAATGAAAAAATTATTAAAAAATGGGAAATAAAATGTGCTCATATGAATAAAAATATTAAATTTCATAATAATCATATAATAACAAATGGAATATTTGAAGGTCTAAATAAAAATGGAGCTGCAATAATTAATATGCAAGGTGATAAAAAAACTATATCTGGAGGAATTATTGATTTATGATGCTACTTATAGATATCGGTAATACAAATACTGTATATTCATTATATCACAATAATAATTATACTATTAATAAGCGTATCACACCTGAACAAAATATTAATACTATAATAGATGAATTATCTGATTATAATATAACTCATGTAGCAATTGCATCTGTAGTACCAAAAAAAACAAAGTCCTATTTAAAATTATGTAAAGAACATTTTGATATAAATCCGTTTATATTGTCTTATCAAAATACAAATATAAAATTAAAGGTAGATTCACAAGAAGAAGTAGGAGCGGATAGAATATGTAATGCTAAAGCAGCAATCAAAGAAACTAGTAAAAATTGTTTAGTAATAGATTTTGGAACAGCGACTACATATGATATTATTAATGAAAAACAAGAATTTATAGGAGGAGCAATTGCACCAGGGATTGAAGTATCAGCATTGTACTTAATTCAAAAAGCTGCGCTTTTAAAAAATACTATCTTAGAATTTCCTACAAGTTATATAGGATCAAATACTACTACCAATATTCAATCTGGGGTGATGTATAGCGCTATACATGGAATTGAAGGAATGGTAGAAAATATCAAAAAAGAACTAAATCAAGAAATATATATAATATTAACTGGAGGATTTAGCAAATTATTATCATCAAGATTATCTTTTAAACATCAATTAAAACCAAACCTAACAATTGAAGGCCTGCGAATAATATATGAAGAGTATTTAAATGAATAATGTATTAAAAATATATACTGATGGTGCTTGTAGAGGCAATCCAGGAATTGGAGGGTGGGGAGCAATATTAAAATATGAATCTAGTATTAAAGAAATAAATGGTTTTGAAAAAGAAACAACAAATAATATTATGGAATTAAAAGCTGTAATTGAGTCATTAAAACAATTAAATAGAAAATGTAATATTATTATAACTACAGATTCAAATTATGTAAAAAATGGTATTACAAAATGGATACATAATTGGAAATTAAATGGTTGGAAAACATCTAATAAGAAGCCAGTTAAAAATAAAAATTTATGGATTGAATTAGATACATTATCTAGTCAACATCAAATTAAATGGGAATGGATAAAAGGACATTCTGGACATCCGGAAAATGAAAGAGCAGATACCTTAGCAAACCTTGCAATAGACAAAAAGTTATAAAAAACTATCTAATCATATAGTAAATGTTTTGATTATGTGACATAGACCACAATAATCTTAATGAAATTTTATTATGTTAGTATAGGTAGTGATTCAAATATGAATTACTGGAGGGATACCTAGGAATATTGGGGGATTTAAGACTTAAATCCCCCAATTTTTATTTATCATAACTTCCATGTTGAATAGGATAATGTAATAATCGACAATCTAATTTTCCATTTTTTAATGGTATCCTTATTTTTGATTTTAATCCAATGCTTTTAACTGCTTCTAAATTTGAAGTAAAAATATAACTATTAAATCCAATGCATCGAGACTTTAAAATATTTCCAATTAACTTATATAAATCTTTTAATTCATCAATATTATGTTTTAATCGTTCTCCATAGGGTGGGTTAATCATAATAACACCTTTATTATCAAAAGGGTTAAAATCTTTAATATCTTGTTTTTTAAATGTTACTACATTATTAAGGTTTATTGATTTAATGCTAGACAATGAGATGGCAATATTTTGAAACGCTATATCAAAGCCATAAATTTTTATATTGGGATTTAGTTTAATATTTTTTTCAGCTTTTTTCTGTAACTTTAAAAATAAACTTTCTTCATAATCTACCCAATTTTGAAATGAAAAATTGTCTCGTAATAACCCTGGCGCAATATTATGTGCCATTAAAGCTGCTTCAATAGGAAGTGTACCAGAACCACACATTAAATCATAAAAAGGATCTAACTTATTCCAATTAGACATCATAATTAAACCAGCAGCTAAAGATTCATTCAGCATAGCTCTATGTATTTTATTTCTATAACCTCTCTTATGCAGTGAAGTACCAGTACTATCCTGATAAATAATAATATTATCATCATTAAGAAATATGGAAATAATAATATCTGGATTAACTTTATCAATTGAAGGACGGGCAAATTTACTTTTTTTTATTTTATCTACTATAGCATCTTTAATTTTTAAAACTATATAATTATTATTAGAAAATATTGTGGATTTTCCTTTTATCTTAATAATAAAAGTTTGTTTTGGAGAAATAATATGGTCCCATTCAAGTGCATATACTTTATTATATAAAATATTTTCATCACTAGCATTGAATTCAAATAATTTAACTAATAAATGCATCCCAATTCTAGAATGTAAATTTATATTATATAAAGTTTCTTTGTCTGCATTAAATTGAATACCTCCCTTACCAATAATGCTAGTTTGTATTAGAGGCCATAAATCAATTTGTGCTTGCTCTTCTAAACCTCTAGGGCAAGTTAGATAGCAATCATACATCGTTTTATTTAATCAATGTTAATTTTTGAATAATATGCTTTGTATCTAATGAGTATCTAATAAAATAAATACCATTAGAAAAATTAGTAGGGTGCCATTTATATTGATAAAAACCAGGAGTGTAATAAGAATTAACCAATGTTTCTAATTTAGATCCTTTTAAATCATATACTTCAATTTTAAAATTTCCTGATTCATTCATATTCCAAGATAGTGTAGTAGCTGGATTAAATGGATTAGGAAAAGGATTTAAAATTTCAAATTCTTCTGGAATAAATATGTCAGAAAATAAAATATTATTAACTGATATAGATAATGTATCTGTAACTTCATATATAGAATTAAATGAAGACCCTGTATATGATATATCATTTGATGAAAAGGATAACTCAAGTTCATACTCTCCAATTGGAGTATTTGATGAAATGATAACCTCAAATGGACTAGCATCATTTAAATAAGCATCTCCAGATGGAATATTAGAAATAGATTGGCTTGGATTTGTAATTGTAATATAAGGTGACAAACTATTTAATGTAATTGAAGGGTTAGTAGCTTCACCCCAATCAGAATCATTTAATAAAATAGTAGATAAATGTAACGATTCACCAGCATCAATCACATTATCTGAATTTCCACCAATAATCTGATAATCAATCGCAGCAATTTCTATTTTAGGAAATAATGGTGTTGATAAAGAACGATATGCATCAACTCTTCCAGAACCTAATTTACCTTGTAAGTAACCTTCTGTATTAACAGTATAGGTCCTAGGGTCAGCTGTGGCAACAATCATTGTTTCTAATTGTTCATTACCCCAATTAGGATTAAAGGCGCTTAATAAACCAATACAACTTGCTGCTACTGGAGATGCCATAGAAGTACCATCCCAACTAGTATAGGCATATGTTTCAGTTCCACTTTGTATTTTAGTGCTCATTATATTTTCTCCTGGAGAACCTAAATCTACTGTTTCATGGTATGTTGCCCAATGATTCCAACGATCATTAGTACCTAAAGCTGTTACAGAAATAACATGCGCATAACTAGATGGATAATGAGCTTCTTCTGCTTCACCCCAACCACCATCAGTAGCACCATTGCCAGAAGCTGCTACAATTACTGCATTATATGTATCATGACAAACATCTATAGTTGCCTGTTCAAATTGGCTATATCCACCACCTCCCCAACTATTATTAATAATAGCAAAACCTCTATCAGAACCATAATGCCCAGCTTTTGCAGCATATAATATACCATCATATCCATCTGTAATATATGGGTCACCTTGTTGATTTTCTCTAGAAACTTTGACACTCATAATGCTGCTATTAAATGCAACTGATGCAATGCCTAATGCGTTATCAGTAGTTGCAGCTAGTAAACCAGCAACATGCGTACCATGCGCCCAAGTACTACCATTCCCTACGCCTGGCTTAGGCCGAGGATCATTATCATTCTCTCCACTTATACCTGAAGGATCCCAACCAATTAAATCATCAATAAATGTATTGGGATTTTGATCCCAATTATCATCATCAATACCATTTAAATCATCTGGATCAAAAACCCATTCTCCATTAATATATTCTAAAGTTCTACCATCGCCATCAGCGTCTTCACCTAAATTTTGCCAAATATTATTTACTAAATCTGTGTGGTTCCAATCAACACCAGTATCTACTGATGCTAATAATATATCTTTAGAGCCTGGCTGATTATTAGGAACATCCCAAAAATCCCAAGCGTGGTCAGCTTGTACTTGTGTTAAAAACCATTGCTGATTTGACTGATACCTAACATCATTTGGGTCATAATATGGCCGACGAATATAGCTGTCTTCAACATGATAAATACTTGTCAACTGTAATATTTCTTCTTTTAATGAAGATAATGATTGTCTGTTTAAAGTATTATTAAAAGATATTCTATAAATACGATTTAAATAAATATCACCACTATAATCATCTGCACTAGCAGCTGATAACCATGGCTCAACAAAATAAGAATCTGAAAATAAATCTAAAATACTATCCAATTCACTGAAATTGCCTCTTTTTAAAAATCCATCTGAATCTAATTCTAATAGTGGTTCATTTTTATTTAAACAAAATAAAAGACTCTTTTTATCAATTTCAATTGAAAAAGTAAAAGCAATAAATAAACATAATAAAATCTTATTTGACATGGTTCAAATTACTCCTAAATTATATTAAATCGTTCTATAGATTAAGGAAAAATCTACTATTTTTTTGTGATTTATCTTAACAAAATCTATGTTTCCAAAATTAATGCTATCAATAATACTGCATCTAGAATATTCAATTGATTATCTTGATTAATATCTGCCTCATTATTAGCATCTACATTGCCAATAATCATATTAATAAGCAACACAACATCTTGAACATTAATTAGACTATCTTGATTAACATCACCAATTGCTGAATTATATCCTACTTGAACAAATAAAGGGATAACAATTGGTGCTGTAGCATTAGATGTTAGGTGTATATATGCTTCATATTCACCATCAAATAACAAATATCCATTCACCTGAATATTATGAATTGCTGTTTCTTGATTCGTAATTGAATCTGTAACATAATTTTGAGTATCAATATTAATCCATTCATCAGCTTGTTTAAAAGATACTCTTAAATTATCTTCAATATAATTACTATTATATACAACCTGATGACCAATCTGACCATATTCATTCTGAATACCAATAGTAGCACTTTGGATATCACCATCCATATTATCATAATTAATATCAATTAAGCCTGTTTTATGAATGATAATTTGAAAATTATATGGATTATCATCACCCCAATGTACGACGTCATTATACCAGACTATTAATTTTGAACTATCAGTATAAAAGGAAACTTGACCTGCCATACCATCTGATGAATTAGAGTTAATAGGATTTAAATCATCCCAAAAAGCCATGATTGATGCCAAGGGCGCATCACTAGAAGGTATCTCTATATTTTCCCATTCTGAATTATCTCCAGTAAATCCAATCCAACCATTAGGGTTAATAATAAAATTTGAATAATTAGTATTATAAAATGGAAATTCAAAACCAAGAGAAAATGGGCCTAAAGCTTCATCATTATCTAAAAATTCAATGACTGTATCTATTTCACTAATATCTTCCCAATAGTAATTATAATTAGAACTATTTTTGGAATCAATCCAATAATAATTACCTAAATCTGGGAAACTTCCAATTTCTGAAAATGGAGAATTATAAACTTGATACGTCAAAATTGACTCATCTTCACCATCATTATTAATTGTTAAATATGAATTTTCAATTTCATTATCTAAAATTAAAATATTATCTTCAGTTAAATTATAAGATAATTGAGGGTCTGGAATATCATTCTCTGCTATCCCATCTAATACTAGAACTTCAGTATTATTTGGATCTAACCATTCTTTGAGTCCTAAATTCCAAGATCTAGATAATTTTCCATAATAATCATTCACTTTATCAGAACAAGAAGATTCTCCACCATGTAATTGACCAATAAGATGAAAATTCTCATTAAATAATGGGCCACCATAAGAGCCAGGTTCTGTAATACCACTAGACCATTCTTCAATTCTCCAATGACTACCATCATTAGAAAACCAACCATCTGATATTGCATCACCTTGATGAAAAGATATTTTCTTTATATCTCCTACTGGATGATGAATAGAAACACAATTTGAAGGAATAATTTGTCTAGCATCCCAACCAGAAAAATAAACATTATAATCTTCAGGTGGAGTTTCATCCAATTTTAATAAAGCAAAATCAGATTGACCATTATGAGATAATAAAGTAGCACCTGATAATGTGTTATCAGTAGTTCCATTCTGATTATTACAAGTAGGACTTTCATAATTAAACATAAAAATCCAATCTTCATGACCTCCTAAACATGTTTGAGAAGTTAAAAAATATAATTCGAAATCCTGATTCACATTATTAATCATCGCTCCTGAACATAACCTAGTCCCTCCATCAGTTAAAGTCATAACTACAGAATTTTTTTCATCTATCCATGGTTGAGCTTCTGGACAATTTACATTATTATTACAACTTTGAGAATCATCATAACCTCTATAATTATTAGAAAATGTAGGTTGATATCCATGAATTATACTTTCAATATTTATCTGAGAAATTTCACTGACAGCCAAAGGTTCAAAGTATTCTAAAATAATTTGGTCTCCTGATATAGGACTAGTAGAAAAACGGTTATAACTTTTATTATTAATGTAAGTAAAAGCTCCAATTTGATTAGAATAATCATTATCATAAATAAATAATTCAGTGCCTTTTGGCAAATAAAAACTATCAAAAATTAAATTTATAGAATAAGCGTCAGGGGAATAAATTTTAAATCTAAATATTTTATCTCCATTACTTAATGTGTCTACAATAGCATAATCAAAAAAATTAATATCAACATTAAAACTATGTCCAAACTTATAAGGATAACCCTCTTTTGAATCTAAATTATCTTGTTTGAGAATCTTATCTAAATTAAAATCTGAAGTGATAAAAACTGGAACATTACCATTTACTGTTTCTATAATAGATGGAGGTTGAGCATCAACACTTAATTGTGCTATACTCAAACTAAATATTGTAATAAATAAATAAATAAAATTCATAATTAACCGATAAAAACATTTTTAATATATTAATTAGATTAGAATATATATGATTATTTTTTATTACAAAATGTAATTATTTATTTAAATTAGAATTGATGAAGTACTACATAATAATATCGATACTCATTGTAAATCTCTTTTCAAGAGAATGGGATTATTCAGCTGATATACTTGAAAAAGGCTTTGAAGATGGAAATGAAGTAAGAATTTTTAAATCTAAAAATCCATTAGATCAAAACGTAATAATATCAAGTGATACTATTTCTATTTTTACTCAAAAAGCTAAGCAATATATAGATTCTAAAAAATTAATACTCACAGGTTCTGTATTAATGATTAATGGAAATGATAGTTTGGAATGTGATAATATGATATTTTGGTATGGAAGCCAAAAAGACTCATTAAAGGCAATTGGTGAAGTGAATTTTAAGTTTCAAAATAATTTATTAAATACAGATAAATTAAGTTACTATGAAACAAATGGTTTTAGAGGTTATTCTTTTTCAACTGATGGAAATTCAACACTTATAGACCCCAAGTATAATATAAAAGCAGAACAAATTATTTATGATGATGATTATCAAGAAATGGAGCTAATATTAAATGCAAATGTTAATTCTGAGAATCAAGGTGTAATGGGTAATAATATAGATTTAATATTTGCTGACTCACTGATAAAAAAAATATCAGTGCAAGATAATGGCTATGTATTTAATAATCATTATGCTATTGCAAATAATAAACAATATCAAATATTCAAAGATGAAATGTATGGTAATGATTTAGAAATCAACTTAAATGCAGGAATAATAGATAGTATTTTAATTAATGGAATGGCTAAAAGTATTTACTATGTTGTAAATGAAGAAAATAATCTGATGGGTTATAATGAAGCAACTGGGAATGCGATTAAACTATATTATAAAAATGGAGATTTAAATACATTAAATATTATAGGTGATGCAAGAGGTGTTTTCTATCCTGAAATAGGCCAAACAAAACTTGATTCAATCTTAAATTATAAAGCAAGTATTATTGATTATGATGTGACAAATGAATTGACTAGACTATATGAAAATGTAGAAATAGAATATCAAATGACAAAACTTAAATCTAATAATGTGAAAATAGATTGGAATAGTAATAATCTTTATGCTTTCTCAAATGAAGAGGAAAAATCTGAGATTGTAAATCAAAATCAAAAGCCAATTGTAGGAGATAATTTAGAATTTGATTTGATTAATAAAAAAGGGGTTATCCAATTGGGAGAAACTGTAGTAGGAGATGGAATTTATAAATCAAATACTATACATCGACAAGAACCAAATATTTATCACATGAATAAAAGTATATATACTACCTGTGAACATGGACACCCACATTATTATTTTAAAACTCCAAAAATGAAAATGATTCAAGGTGAAAGAATTATTGCCAAACCGCTTTTCTTATACATATATGATATACCAATTTTAGGTATACCATTTGCAATTTTGCCTAATAAAAGTAGCAATAGACAAACAGGTTGGATTATGCCTTCTTTTGGAGTTTCTCAAAGCAAAGGTACATATTTTCAAAAATTAGGTTACTATTGGGCTCCTAGTGATTATTCTGATTTAAGATTGTTAGCAGATTTTTATGACCGAGATAGAATTGAATTAAGAGGAAAATTAAGATATACTAAAAGATATGAATTTACTGGTAATTTATCTACCACTTTTAAAAGAGCTCTCAAAACACAATTAACAGATGATATGAGCGATTTGTTTACAAATAAATCAACTCGAAATTTTGATATTAAATGGATTCACAAACAGACAATTGATCCAACTCAAAATTTCAATATTAATTGGACCTATGTTACAAGTAGTGATTTTTATAATGAGTTTGGTTATGATTTAAATACAAGAACTCAACAAAGATTAGAATCATCAGCGAATTATAATAAAATATGGAAAAAATTTAACAATAGATTTTCTTTATCTGTTTCAGAAAGTTATGATTTAAATAATGAAAGAGAAATCCCTATAATATCAGAAAATGATGATTTAATAATTCAATACTATAAATCTAGAACACTACCATATATGAAATTCTCACATTCTAATTCGAAAATTTTTGGTAATGGAGATAAATGGTATAATTCAATATACTATGGCTTTTCTTCACGACTGAATGGTTTGCAAACTATAGGTCATATTAGTAATATGCCTGATCCAGAAAATTTTAGTTGGGATAAAGATACTATTGAATATAATAGCAATATAGTGCATAATCTAAATATTTCAGCTCCTAATAAGTTATTTGGATGGTTAACGTTAAATCCAAGAATTAATTTAAAAGAAGGATGGATTTTTAAGTATAATAATAATGGCAATACTAAAAAAGGCTTTAAAAGAAGATTGACAGGTGATATGTCATTATCAGCGAGCAGTATATTATATGGATTATTTCCAATTAATAATTTTAAAATTGATGCAATACGACATATAATGAGCCCATCAATAAGCTTTAGCTATACCCCTGATTTTTCTAAACCAATTTTAGGTTTAGACCTTGGTTATTTTGACGATGAAGGAAATGATTATTTTTTAAACTCTATGATTGGGACAACACCAAATTCAGAGACTAAACGCATGGGACTTAATATTAGGAATAATTTTCAATTAAAATTAAATGATTCTACAAACACAAAAATGGATTTTTTAACATGGAATTTAAGTACTGGATATAATTTTAAAAGTGATATAAAAATAGATCCTATTAGTTCAAGAATTGTTGTATCAATACCTAATGCAATAGATATAAATGTACGGATGTATCATGATCCATACCAATTAGATAATAATACTTTAGCCAGAACTAATCAGTTAGCTCAATTTCCCATTTTAACTTACATTCAGGCAGAAACTGATATCTCATTAAGTGGTCAAAAAAGCTTAATCAGTAATGACATAGAATCTGATACAATACAAAGAGATGAAAAAAATTCTTTATTTAATTCAAATAATTTTTTTGAACCAAATATTAATGATAATACAATCTGGGATTTAGACTTAAGACTAGGAATGAAATTACAGAAAAAAATAATTAATGAAGATATAGGATGGGATAAAACTTTTTGGACCCAACCAATTTTACAATTACAATTAACTGAAAAATGGAGGCTTACATATTCAGGACAAATTGATATGATTAATAATGAAATCATTAGTCATAATATGTATTTATACCGAAATCTACATTGTTGGGAATTTGGGCTTAAGTGGTGGCCTTCAGGAAATAATAGTGGATTTTTATTAAATATAAGAGTAAAAAGTCCAAATCTAAGAGATATAAAAATCAGAGATAGTAGTCCCTCTATGGGTGGATCTTTATTTGGTTTTTAAAAAATGATTAGTATATAATGTAATCTATTTTATATATATTAAATGGGATTCAAATGATTAAAAATATTAAAGGAACAAAAGATTTATTACCTTCTATGCTTTCCAATATTCAAGATATTGAAAAGCATATTAATCAATTTCTATCTATACATGGATATGGTGAGATTCGTACTCCTATATTTGAATCTACAGAATTATTTACAAGAAGTGTAGGCGAACATACTGATATTGTAAATAAAGAAATGTATACCTGGGAAGATCAAAATGGTCAAAGTTTAACCTTAAGACCTGAAATGACTGCTTCTGTTGTAAGAGCTTATATTCAAAAACAATTATGGAAAACAGAGCCAATATCAAAATTTTATTATATAGGTCCATCCTTTAGAAGAGAAAGACCCCAGAAAGGAAGATTTAGACAATTTCATCAATTTGGAGTTGAAGCAATAGGCTCCATGAATCCTGAACAAGATGCAGAAATTATATCAATGGCATACAATATATATCAAATGTTTGGAATAGATAACTTAACAATCAAAATTAATAGTCTTGGTTCAGGCAATATTAAACAAAAATATGGAGATGATTTAAAGGCTACTCTAATGAATTTTGAAAATGAATTTAGTGAATCAGAAAAAATACGTCTCAAAAATAATCCCTTAAGAATTTTAGATTCAAAGAATACAATTATTCAAGAAATAATTAA
>MDTG01433812.1_pt1 | contig 17541 bp, 14 predicted proteins | sample 811421 | NCBI WGS metagenome assembly MDTG01 (sample SAMN05326645, study PRJNA326480) | marine metagenome | isolation source: seawater | place: Pacific Ocean: South East | collected 2011
TAAAAAGATATTTAATAATTCATTATATCTTCAGAATAATCATAATAATAAAAATTATGAAAATCAAAATCTTGAAAAATCAATATCAAAGTCTTTAGAAAGGCAGCTTGGCAATACAGATAGAGGCAGTGGGATGTTTTTATCAGGCGGCGTTGATAGCTCATTATTAGTTTCTATTGCTTTGGGCAAGAAATTAATTTCATCATCAAATAGTTCTATTTACTCTTTAAAAAATTTGGATCCAAAAATTGATGAATCAAATAGAGTAAAGGAATTTTTAAATTTCGTAGATAATGAAAAGAAAATTAAGTTTACAGAGTCAAGTATCGATTCCAATTCCTATATTGAATTAATAAAAGATTATATTGATTTGGATTATCCTATTTTAGATTTAGGAATATTACCAATAATGAAACTTTGTAAGGATGTCGACAGTAAACTAAGAGTTATTCTTTCTGGAGATGGGGCTGATGAACTATTTGGAGGATATGAAAGAAATTATATAGCTTTAAAACGATATAATATTATTAAAAAAATTCCAAAAAAAATTATTAGTTTAGGCAAATCCTTTTTACCACATAAATTAAAAAAATATCTAGAAATAAGAAATATAATTGAACTTCGCTGCCTTCTAATGGGAACGCCTATAACTGAAATTAAAGATTCCTTTGATTTTTTTAATGAAAAAGTTAAAGAAGACTCTCTAACTAAAATGTTAACTTTTGAACAAAATGAATATTTAAAAAATGTTTTAGCAAAAGTTGATGCTGCATCTATGAGGTACTCCTTAGAAGTAAGAGTGCCATATTTATCAAATCTCATAACATTATATGTGGCTAATAAAAATCCAAAAAGGTATTTAAAAAATAATATTAAATTTGAATTAAAAGATTTATTAAAAAAATATACTTCTAAAAATTTTTCTAATCTTGAAAAAAAAGGATTTAATGTTGGTTATGATGACGAAATTAAAAAAATAAACAAACTATTTAATAATCATAAAAAATTATTTTTTGATTATGAATTTGATGTCCTATTAAAGAATAATCCAATGTTTCTGGTAAGATATAACCTCTTAAATCACTGGTTAAATGGATAAAAAAAAATATCTTTATATTTCTTTTTTGGACTTAAACGCTGAGAGTGGAGGAGGTCATATTGAGACTTTATCTGAGATAAGAGAATTTAATAAACTTTTTGGAGAAGTTGATGTTTTTTGTATCGGAAAAAATTTAAAAATTAAAAATTTAAAATTACAGAACAAAATTACTTTTTGCAGTACTTTTTTCGAGTTCTTACCCATATTTGGTAAAAGACCTATCGTTTCATTAAAACTTTTAAAAAATTATAATGGTGTAATTATTGCTGATTCAAGATGTTTTATTTCCTTTTTAATTTCTTTGTTTTCTAGGAAAAATATATTTTTTAAATCGCATGGATCTTTAGCAATTTATTTTTGCTCTTATTTTATTTCAAACTTTTACTTATTAAAATGGCAACCAATTAAATCTATATTTAAAACTTTTTATTATTTAATGTTGATTATATTATTTACTGTTATTGAATTATTTATATATGTATTTTCAAAAAATATATTTATGATGAGATCAAAGGTTTCATTTGAAGCATCTTTTCTTGGGAAATTATATTGCCTGTTTTTTTCAAGGAAAACAAAATTCTCCTTTTGTCCATCTTTGACTAAATTTAATATAAATAGTAGTTTAAATTTGAGCAAAAATATTAAAAAAGAAGTCAATATTATTTCTATTTTAATATTTGGGAATTGGAACTTACCTCATAACTTTGCTAGTCTTATAGACTTTTTAACAAGGTTGTCTTGTAATAAAAGATGCAAAATCAATATAGTAGGTCAAATAAATAATTCAAATAAAAAAATACTAAAAAAACTCAATTTAAAAAGTTTTGTAAATATATATATTCTTGGATATATTAATAATCTTAAAGAATTAAAAAGATCTTCTAGTCATGTTATTTCATGTGCAAAATATGGTTCAGGAATACCTATAAAGTGTTTAGAAATTATTAGTGAAGCAGAGAAATATCAATACTTACCAATTTCTTCAATTTATTGTCAAAAAGCTTTAGCTGGATTGTGTGAAAATAAATTTATTATTTATCCATCCCAAGGTCCTATAAATATTAATTAATTTTTAAAAAATTAATTTGGTAAAGATTTCAGAATTTAGGTAATTTTTTTTTAATATATTGATTCTTTCAGTTCGTTTTGGTAATTTTCTTAATTCACCTTTGATAAGAAAATTTTTAAGATCATTTTTATGATAAGAACATTCAGAATAAAAATCATAAAGATATTTTTCCCAAATAAAGATTCTTTCACTTGTAAAAATTGCTTCTAGTAAAGATAATGGAAACGCTTCTCTATAAGAGGGGAATAGAAATCCAGAAGATTCCTTAACTAAATTCATATAATTTTTATGAATTAGATTATCGATGGTGATAATGTTGAAATTTTGAAGATTATTCTTAGCAAATAAGTTAATTTCTTCCTTAAGTAAACCTGAGCCACAGAATAAGATATTTTTTATGAGTGGATTTTTAATGTTCATTTTTTGTAAATCCTTTAATAATCTAATTTGACCTTTTTCTTTTACTAATCTCGCACCATATATGAAATATTTTTTATTTTCTAAACTTTTTATAAGGAATTTATTATTTGATTCTTTTATTGAAATTGGAACTGCTAAAGTTCTAATTTTATTAGTTGGTTTGAATTTTTGTTGTAAAAAATCCACTACCCAAGGAGAAACTCCTACCACAAATAATTTTGAAGATAATTGAATAAAAAATTTTTCAAGTTTAATTGAGATTTTACCAATCAATGTTATTGGATTATTTTTAAATTGATGATATACAATGTAAACTTTTTTTGAATTTAAGAATGATATTAAAGGTGATAAGTATTGAAAAGGGAATCCATGAAAAACAATTATTGAATTTCTTTTATTTATTATTAAATATAAAATAACTAATATTAGGGAAGGAATACTATTAAAGTAATCAATAAAATTTAAATAGCTATTTTTACTATTTATCCTTAATGGTAGAAATATTTCTTGAAATTCTTCTAGAATTGAATTTTTTGTTAATGAAATGCATTTATCCCCTTCTTTACAAAAAACTTTAATTACATTTTCTCCTCCACCAGTTTTAAGTGCAAAAATTACATGAATTGATTTAGGATTTAATTCTTGAATTTTTCTTAATTTAGTAAATTAATTTATTCAAGTTAATATATTTTTGATGAATAATCAATTCTTTAACAAAAATTATATTTAAATAAGAAAGTGTTACAATAAAATTTTTTTCTACAACGCATTAATTATCATTGTTCAAAAAATGAGTTTAAAAAATTATTTTTTTTTAATTTCCAAAAAATTAAATAGATATTTTGATCATATTGAACCAATTCAAAGAAGAATTATTATTGTTTTGGTTGATATTTCTTTAATAATAAGTACATTTATTTTTTTTAATTTCACGATATACGATCAAGCTATAATAAAAGATCATCCTATTAAAAATTGTCTTTTTTTAGTATCTTTTACTTTTTTTTCAATAATCTTTTATTATTTTTCGGGACAATATAAAGGCTTATCTAAATTTATAAATAGTTATTCTTTTTACAACATATTTTTCAGAAACTTATGTTTAAGTATCCTTTTGATGATATTTGCAAGAATTTTTGGCATAGAGTTTATAAATTTATCAAATATTTTTTATCTGTTGGTATTTTTAACCTTACTTACTTCTGCTATTAGGTTGATTTTTAAGGACATATTAACGGATTTCTTTTTTATAAAGGATCAAAACATCAAAAATATCGTTATTTATGGTGCAGGTACATCTGGTGCTAGACTTGCAGAATCTTTGAGAGCATCTAATTCATATAGAATATTATTTTTCGTAGATGATAGTCCCGAATTGTGGAATAGAACCATCAACAATATTTCAATTCTTAATCCCATTGAAATAAGAAATAAAAAATACGGAATAGATGAAATATATATTGCTCTCCCAAGTATAAAAAAATCAAAAAAAAAGAAAATACTCAATAAATTAGACTTCTTAAATATAAAGATACTTGATGTCCCTTCTCCTAAGGAAATTTCAGAAAATACTTTAAATATTGAAAATTTAAGACCTATAAGTATTGATCAACTATTGGGAAGGGACGTTGTACCTCCTAATAATTATTTATTAAGTAAGAGTGTCGCCAAAAAAAACGTTTGCGTTACTGGAGCTGGTGGTTCAATTGGAAGTGAGTTGTGTAAGCAGATTTTAAATTTAAATCCGAGTAGCATCATTCTCTTTGAGAGGAGTGAACTAGCTTTGTATCAAATAGAAAGAGATTTACGATTAAATTTAAGAAGTAAAATAAAATTAATTCCTGTAATGGGATGTGCTACGGATCAATTACTTATAGAAAATACAATCAAGAAGTATCAAATAGATGTAATTTTTCATTCTGCAGCATATAAGCATGTGCCTCTAGTTGAATCCAATCCTGTCGCAGGTTTAATAAATAATTTAAAATCAAGTTACTCTATTTGTAAGGCTGCCAAGAAATTTGATATTCAAAATGTTACATTAATTTCAACTGACAAAGCAGTTAGGCCTACCAATGTAATGGGCTGTTCAAAAAGACTTTCCGAAATTGTTTTTCAAAGTTTTGCTAAAGAAACTAAAAATACTGTTTTTACAATTGTAAGATTTGGAAATGTACTTGATTCTTCAGGTTCAGTAGTACCACTTTTTAGAGAGCAAATAAAAAAAGGAGGACCCATAACTCTTACCCATACTCAAGTAATAAGATTCTTTATGACAATATCGGAAGCTGTTCAGTTAGTAATGCAAGCTTCTGTTCTCGCTGATGGTGGAGAAGTTTTTCTTTTAGATATGGGAGATCCTGTTCTAATTAAAGATTTGGCTGAACAAATGATAAGACTTAGCGGTCTTTCCATAAAAGATGAAAATAATCCTGATGGTGATATTGAAATTGTCACTACAGGGTTACGTCCAGGTGAAAAATTATTTGAAGAATTACTTATTGATGCTAAATCAATACCAACTATTCATCCTCTTATTTTTAAAGCAAGAGAAAAAGCTTATTCAGGAGAATCAACTCTTAATAAAATTGAATTACTTGAAAAAAATTTATTAAATTATAAATACAATGAAGCGCTGAAAATCATAAAAGAACTCGTTCCAGAGTGGAAGGAATATAAATAAATTTTAAAGAATTGAAAAAAGTAATTTTTTATTAACTCAAAAATATATTAATAAAAATTTGATTTTAGCTAGATTTAATTGATCCAAACATAATTGAATAGATAATGGACTTCATACATTTAATTTTTTTTTAAAGGCATCATGCAAAAAATTTAATATATAAAAGAATATATTTACTAAAAAGTTATAAGGATGATAGTATTATTTTTAAATATTTGAGAATATTATCAAAACTGTAAAAAATATATGTTGTTTGGGAGCAGGTTATGTAGGCGGTCCAACTATGGCTGTTATTGCGCATAATTGCCCAAATTTACAAGTCACGGTAGTTGATGTTAACAATGATAAGATTTCAAGATGGAATGATCCTGACATATCAAAAATTCCAGTTTTTGAACCAGGATTGGAGAATATTGTTAAAGAGACTCGTTTCAAGAATTTACATTTTTCAACAAATTTTGAAGAGGGAATAAGAAAGGCTGATATTATTTTTATCTCAGTTAATACACCTACAAAAGAAAAAGGAGTAGGAGCTGGTCATGCGAGTGATTTAAGGTTCGTTGAATCCTCGGCAAGATTGGTTGGGAAATATTCACAAGGACATACTATAGTTGTTGAAAAAAGTACAGTTCCTATAAGAACGGCTGCAACAATAATGTCTATTCTTGATTCAATAAAAGACTCTCAAGATAAAAAAACATTTGATGTTCTCTCCAATCCAGAATTCTTAGCAGAGGGTACAGCTATAAATGATCTTCAATGCCCAGATAGAGTGTTAATTGGAGGTAATAATTCCCATGCAATCGATGCTTTAGAAAGAATCTATTTAAATTGGGTTGATAAAGAAAAAATAATAAGAACAAATCTTTGGAGTAGTGAACTTTCTAAGTTGTCAGCAAATGCTTTTTTAGCTCAAAGGGTCAGTTCAATAAATGCTACCGCAGAACTATGTGAAGTTACCGGTGCAGATATAAATGAAGTTGCATATGCAATAGGAAAGGATAGAAGAATAGGCTCAAATTTTTTAAAAGCAGGACCAGGGTTTGGGGGCAGCTGTTTTACTAAAGATATTTTAAATCTTGTTTATCTTTGTGAATATTTTGGATTAATTGAAGCTTCAAAATATTGGAAGCAGGTTATAACAATTAATAATCATCAAAAGAACAGGATTTCAAAAGTTATTGCTGATAAACTTTTTGGAACTTTAACAGAGAAAAAAATAGCTGTTTTAGGTTTTTCTTTCAAGTCAAATACTAATGATACTAGACAATCTCCAGCCATAAGAATATGTAAAAATTTACTTGAGGAAGGCGCTTATCTAGCAATACATGATCCCAAAGTATCAAAATCACAAATAGCTATTGATTTAGGATGCCAAGAAATTAATGATCAAAATAAAAATAATGATTTTAATAAGTGGGAATTCTTTGAAAAAATAGAAGATGCTGTTCATTCTGCTGATGCAGTTGTTATTCTTTGTGACTGGGAATGCTATAAAAAATTGGATTGGAGAGATATTTCTAATATTATGAGATCTCCCTCATGGTTATTTGATACAAGAGATGTAGTTAATATTAAATCTTTGAAAGATTTAGATTTGAATTTATGGAAATTAGGAATTGGATAATTTTTTATGGATTGTGAAAAAGATACAATCTTAATAACAGGTGGAACTGGTTTTATAGGTTCTCATGTATGCTACTTTTTTTTAAAAAAAGGATTTAATGTTGTTTCTTTAGATTCATTAGTAAATAGTTCAAAAAAAGTAAATAAAAATATTGATAATCTTTTACTTTCAGAAGGTTATGAAGCCACCGGAAATCTAAAATTTGTAAAAGGCGATATTAGAAATAAGGATTTGTTAAGGTGTGTTTTTAATGATCAACTAAAAAAAAATAAACCTATTAGTTCAGTAATACATCTAGCTGGATTGAAATCAGTAAAACAATCTAAATTGAATGCATTAGATTATTGGTCTAATAATGTTTGTGGTTCTATAAATATTTTTAATGTAATGAAAGAATTTAAATGTAATTCAATTGTTTTTAGTAGTAGTGCAACCATTTATGGGATCTCTGAAAATCCTTTGATTAAAGAAAATGAGGAATTTAAGCCTCAAAATCCTTATGGTAAAACTAAGGCAACAATAGAAAAAATTCTAGAAGATATTTTCGAAGAATCATATAAATCAATGAGAATATCTAACTTGCGTTACTTTAACCCTATTGGAGCACATCCATCTGGGATGATTGGAGAAAGTCCTAATACTACTCCTGAGAATTTATTTCCTTATATTCTTCAAGTAGCATGTGGAAGACAAAAGGAATTGAATATTTATGGAAATAATTGGCCTACTCATGATGGAACAGGAGTAAGAGATTATATTCATATAATGGATCTTGCTGAAAGTCATTACCTTGCTTTAATACATTTAATAAATAATAAGCCCCAAATTTTAAATTTAAATATCGGTACTGGAATAGGAACAAGTGTTAAAGAACTAGTAAATATTTTTGAAAGCGTAAATAAATGTAATATTCCATTTGTTTATAAAGATAGAAGAGATGGTGATGTCTCAATATGTGTGGCAGATAATTCTTACTCTAAAAAGGTCCTTGGTTGGATACCTAGAAGAAATATCCAAGATATGTGTAAAGATGGCTGGAAATGGATGTCAAAGTTCCCAAATGGATTTTAGAAATAATATTTAGTCATGAGAAAAACTGGATTAATTATAACTTATTTTCTTTTATTTTTCTCAATTTTTAGAGTCTTTTTAATTCCTATAGGCGGTATGTCTAAAGCTTCTACAATAGCTGGTGCTTTGAACATACTATTAGCTCTCCAAGTATTATTTTATTCGCGACTTAATATTAATGTTTTCTTATTAATTGCATATGCAATAGTAATGGTAATACCTTCATTTTTGGGAGGCTTGGATTCTTCAGAAATAATTATATCTTTTTTAGAAACTATCTCTCCTTATCTTATTATCACAGCATCAACAAGCATAATGTTTATTAAAAAAATAGGTATTACTATTCCTAAACTAAAGAAATTTATAATATTAGTTACTTTATTATTATTATTAGGACATTTTCTTTCACTTATAGGAGTTCCTATTCCATCTCTTTTTAAAGTTCCAATTGCCACATGGGGTTCAGATAATACTGGTTCAGCTATGCTTCAAAAAATTGATGGTAGAATTTCCTCCTTCGTAGGTACTTCAGGGCCATATTCATTGTCAATAGCATATCTCTTTATCTCTTTATCAATTTTATATAAAAATAACAAATTTCTAATTCTTTTTATCGGATCTGTGGTCCAAGTATTATCTTTTTCAAGAATAGGATTTTCAATAATTTTATGTTATATGTTTTTTTATTACTTTGATATTATTAAAACCTTATTAAATTGGAAAAAAAGAAAATTAAGTAAGAAAAATCTTTTTATTTTTATCTTAGTCATACTAGCTATTAGTTATTGTATTTTTTATTTCTGGGAATTAATTGAATACCAAATTGATAGAATTTTATATTTATTTACTTTTACAAATGACGTATCAAATCAAGTTAGAGTTATGAGGATGAATGATGCTATAAATCAAATTAATGAAACAATTTTTACACCACTTACTGGTTCGGGAACTGGATCTACCGCTAGATCAATTGGTGGTAATCAATATGAGAGCCAAATATATAAAATATTTGTTGAATGGGGTTTAATTGGTTCAGCTATATTTCTTAATTGGTTTTTAAAAACCCTCAAAATTTCTGGTTTAAAAAATTCATACTTTCTAGATAAAAGTTATTTGCCTTTGACTATTACTATATTTTTTAATTTATATGTAATTCAGGCTTTTACATCTGCACCTGTGGTCTCTTCAATTTCTATAGTGTTATTAACAAATACTATTTCCAATAATAGCTTCAATAAAATAAATAAAAATAAGCTCTTAGAAAATAGATAATCCCCATTTATTAAAATATTTTATCATTGACTGTATTAAATAAATTGTCTGTTTTTTTGATTTATGTGAACCTCTCTGCCATAAATGATTTATTTTTGCTTTTGGGAAATGGATACATTTTCCATACTTAGATAATTCTCTTGTAATGTCAGCGTCCTCAAAGTGAAGAAAATACCTTTCATCAAAGCCTTTAATCTTTTCAAATATTTTAGCTTTTATTAATAAAAAACATCCAGATAAATAAGATGATTCAAATATTCCCCCACCCGTTAATTCCCTATTCTGATTTTGAGTTAAATATTTTTGTAATATATTTATTTTCTCAAGGAAATTTAACCTTCCTATTAAAAGAGAGAGAATAGTGGGATTTCTTTTGGCTGAATGTTGTATTTTATTGGAATTATTATAAATAAGAGGAGATATGCAAACTACATCGTTATTTTTATCATCTGAAATAAATCTAATCATTTTTGAAATTTCTTTAGCTTCGAAAAAAATATCTGGATTGACAACTATTAATAAATTTTCTGGATTATTATTTTTATTTAAAAATTTCTTTATTTTTTTATAGGCGCAGTTATGGCCTTTACCAAAACCAACATTATATTTGCTATTGTGATAAATTTTTGTTATTTCTGAATCTAACTTTGAACTTAAATGCTTTTCTAGATTATTCTTAGATCCGTTGTCATGCACGCTTAAAAATATTTTTTTATTAATTTTCTTTAAATTATTAATAGATGATATAAGAGGATCTATTTCTTCTGGCGAATTGTTATAAAGAACAAGAGTGAAAATTATATCCATATGATTATTTATATTTAGTTGTTAATTATATATTCTTAATAATAGCTACCCTATTTAAACAATAATAAATTTCAGAATTTTCTTATAAATTAATGTTGGATAAAAAAATATTTTTTAGAATATCTAATATAAAAGCAATTGTTTTTTTGAAATAATTAAGATGCATAAAATACACTTATTAGGATCATCAACTCTTACAGGTAAATCTTTTTGTATTGAAAATAAATCTAAATATAAAATTTTATGTTATTCAAGAAAAAATAAAAAAGATATTTATTTAGATATAAATAATATAAAAAGTTATTCTAATATTGACTTTAAATCATTTGATAACTCATTTCTTGTCAGCTTTGCTCCAATATGGGAAACAGTTAAATTCTTTGAATTAATTTCAAGAATTCAAAATAATGAGATTAGAAAATTGAAGGGTATAATTTTGTGTTCCTCATCATCAGTAGTTACAAAGAGATTTGCAATTAATTCTAAAGATAAAGATTTGTATAAGTCCTTACTTAAGTCTGAAAATAAAATTATTAATTTAAGTAATGAATTAAATATTCCTTGTCTAATAATACGACCGACAATAATATATGGTAAGCAAGATAATTTGAATGATAGTAATCTATTTATAATTAAAAAGTTTTTAAATAAAATTCCGTTTATTATTTTGCCAAGAAATGTTGGCAAAAGACAACCTATTCATGCAGCACAACTGGCAAAGGTTGTATTAAAATTTATTGATAAGTTATTAATTAAAAAAGATAATATTTTTTTTAAAGACAATACAATTGAAATTGGAGGAGATGAAATTTTATCTTATAAAGATATGCTTGAAAGATTACAAGATGAAAAAAATATATTTCCTTTCTTTAATTCAAAAATTTTGTCGGTTCCGAATTTTATATTTTATATTTTTACCATACCTTTTTTAATAATAAGTCCAAAATTGTTTGAGACTATTTTTAGAATAAGTTCTGATTTTGCAGGATTTACTAAGTGTAGTAACCTTACAAATGAAATTCCTAGAAATTTTCCATATAGAAAATATTAGGTTTGCTTAATTTAAATTCTCTAAAATTTTTTCTTTCAATATTTCTTACTTATGGAATATTAAAACTCACTCTGCCTATATTCTCCAAGTTTGTTTTTGACGTTCCAAATGTTAGAAGTTCCCATTTAAAAAATAAACCCACTTCTGGAGGAATTGTTTTCTTTGTAATAAGTGTTATTGGCTTCTCTTTAAATGGTAATTATTTACCATTATTAACATTGCCATTAGCGGTAGTAGGACTTATTGATGATATTAAAAATTTAAGTTCAAAAATTAGATTTAGTATACAAATCTTTACAGTAATAGTTATTGCATTTTTTACAGATTTCTTTAATCAAACATTTGCTTTCTTTAACAATAATTATTTGTATTTCATTTTAATAGTTTTTATATATATATTTTTGTCTTGTGGAGTTATTAACTTTTTCAACTTTATGGATGGAATTGATGGATTAGTAGCAAGTAATATTATTATAGTTTTTTCAGTTATTAGTATTAAATCCGGTTTGAACTTGGCGCCAATCATAGGACCATTAATTGGCTTTATTTTTCTAAATTGGTCCCCTTCAAAAATTTTTATGGGAGATGTAGGTAGTACTTATTTAGGTGCATTATTTGTATCTTTTTTAATTCAAGCAAATTCTTTTTTAGATGCCTCGTCTATATTTATATTATCTACACCACTATTATTAGATAGCTTTACCTGCTTAATAGGAAGATTTTTCAAAGGTGAAAATATATTTTCTGCTCATAAGTCACATCTTTATCAAAGATTAAATCAAGCAGGTTTAAGTCATGCATATATATCTTTAATTTATATTTTTATGACGTTATTTATTGCTATATTTTATTTATTTTTTGATTTTAAATATTTATCTATTTCTTTAATTATAGAGATAATGTTAGGTTTGTATTTACATAAAAAATTAGCTGTAAATTTTTAAATTTAATTATGTTACTTAAGAAAAAACGTAAAGGAATAATTTTAGCTGGTGGGACAGGATCCAGATTATTTCCCATTACAAAGTCTGTTAGTAAACAATTGGTTCCTTTGTATGATAAACCGATGATATATTATCCACTTACAACATTAATGAATGCTGGAATAACTGAATTTTTAATTATTACGAATTTAGATCACTTATATGCTTTTAAAAAACTAATTGGAAACGGTAAACAATTTGGGATATCAGTTTCTTATGCTATTCAAAAACAACCTAATGGAATAGCAGAAGCGTTTATAATTGGTGAAGATTTCATAAAAAATGATCCAGTTGCTTTAATACTTGGAGATAACTTATTTTATGGAGATCAATTAGATAATATTCTTAAAAATATTTCTGACGATGAAAAAGGAGGAATTATATTTGCATATTCTGTGAGTAATCCTCAAGATTATGGGGTGGCTGAATTTGATGATAACTTTAATGTACTGAATATTTTTGAGAAGCCTAGAAATCCCTCAAGTAATTGGGCAATAACAGGATTATATTTTTATGATAATACGATTATTGATAAAGCAAAATCTATTAAACCCTCATTAAGAGGTGAGCTAGAAATTACTGATTTAAATTTGATTTTTCTTAAAGAAAAATCTTTAAAGGTTGAGTTAATGAAGCCAGGAACTACTTGGCTAGATACTGGAAATCCAGATTCTTTGCATGATGCTGGAAGTTATATAAGAACTTTAGAAAAAAGGCAGGGTATAAAAGTTGGATGCCCTGAAGAAACGGCCTTTAAACTTGGTTTAATAAATAAAGATAATTTAGAAATTCTTTCAAATGATCTTATAAAAACATCATATGGAAAGTATCTCCAAACCTTGCTTTAAAATAAATAAATTATGAAATCAAAAAGTTTATTTAAAAAAGGTATAAAAATAGAGGGCTTATTGTTAGTTCAACCTGAAATATATTCTGATGAGAGGGGATTTTTCTTTGAAAGTTGGAATCAAAGAGAATTTGATAGTTTAATTGGAGATAATATTATCTTTAAACAAGACAATCATTCAAAGTCAAAAAAAGGGGTACTAAGAGGTTTACATTACCAATTGCCACCTCATGATCAAGGAAAGTTAGTAAGATGTTCAAGCGGAAGTATTTATGATGTAGCAGTAGATCTTCGAAAAAACTCACCTACTTTTGGCGAATGGACCGGTATTGTGTTGAGCGATCATAACCAAACACAATTCTGGATACCTTCTGGATTTGGGCATGGGTTTTTAACTCTAAGTCAAGAAGCAGAGGTGCAGTATAAAACGACTAATTACTGGAATAAAGATTATGAGATTTCATTAAATTTTAGTGATAAAGATTTAAACATTAATTTGCCTTTAGAAGAAATAAATCCAGAAATAATTCAACAATCATTTAAAGATATTAATTCTAAAAATCTAAAGGAAATTACAAAGAATGATAAAATTTTCATATGAAAGTTCTCATTACGGGCTCAACAGGTCAATTAGGGCAAACATTTAAATTCAATGTTCCTGAAGGTATTGAATTGGTAAGAACTACTAGAAATAATTTTAATTTATTTGATAATGATCAATGTTATAAAAGGATTTTAGACATTAGACCTCACTGGATACTTAATTTTGCTGCTTATACTAATGTTGATTTAGCAGAAAAAGAAAAGGAAACAGCTTTTCAAGCTAATGGAAAAGTATTAGATTCAATTAGTAAAGCTGCACTTATAACTGGTTCAAAGATTTTGCATATTAGTACAGATTTCGTATTTGATGGGAAACAGAATTTTCCATATAAACCTTACCAAAATAAAAATCCTATAAATATGTATGGATTATCAAAATCTCAGGGTGAGGATACTTTAATGAAAAATTTAAATAAAAAGGATCGAGCAATTATCTTGAGAACAAGTTGGTTAATGGGACCATTTGGAAATAATTTTGCTTTAAAAATGCTTAAACTTATGAAAACCAAAAAACAAATAGGTGTTGTTTCTGATCAGGTTGGTTGCCCAACTTCAAGTTTTACACTTAAGAAAGCTATTTGGAAAATAATTACAGAACAAAATATTTTCAAAGAATACAAATCACAAATGCCAATTTTTCATTTTTGTGATTGCGGAGTGGCTAGTTGGTATGATGTCGCAGTTAAATTACAAGAATTTTTTATTGAATTTAATTTAATTGATAATCCTATTGATATATTGCCAATAAAAACGAAAGAATTTCCTACGCCGGCAAAAAGACCGAAATTTTCTATTTTAGATTCTGATGAAACTTATGGAACATTTAATTTGGATAGAATCCACTGGTCTAAAGCTTTAAAAGAATCTTTGAAAAAAATTAACACAAATTAATTAAATAATGACTATAAAAACTAAATTTAAAAATATTATTATTACAGGAGGAGCAGGATTTATAGGGGGAAATTTAATTTGTAAATTAATAAATGAAGATTATGCAAATATATTTAACATAGATAAATTAGGATTTTCAAGTGATTTAACTGCAATAGATTTAGCCCTAAACAATAATGAGATGTATTTCTCTCATAAATATAAATTATTCAATATAGATTTAATTGAAAAGAATAAATTGAATAAAGTTTTTGAACTTGCAAATCCAGATTTGGTTATCCATTTAGCGGCTGAAAGTCATGTTGATAGATCAATAGATAATCCTGAAAAGTTTGTAATGAGTAATGTAATTGGAACTTTAAATATTTTAGAGGCATCTTTAATTCATTTTAAAAAACTTGATCCTTCTCGAAAAAAAATATTCAGATTTCATCATGTAAGCACTGATGAAGTTTTTGGGTCTTTGTCAGAGCTTTCAAGTAAATTTGATGAAAATACTAAATATGATCCAAGAAGTCCCTATTCAGCTTCTAAAGCAGCTAGTGATCATTTAGTAAGGGCATGGAATCATACTTATAATTTGCCTATATCAATTTCAAATTGTAGTAATAATTATGGTCCTTGGCAGTACCCTGAAAAGTTAATACCTGTGGTACTTCAAAAGGCGATTAATTTAGAAAAAATTCCACTTTATGGAAATGGAGAGAATATAAGGGATTGGCTTCATGTGGATGATCATATTAATGCAATTCTATTAATAGTTAATAACGGAGATATAGGAGCGAATTATTGTATAGGAGGATCAAATGAAATAAAAAATAAAGATTTAATTAAAATGATTTGTGAATACTTAGATTGGAGATTACCTAAAGAATTTTCATATAAAGATTTAATTACTCATGTTAATGATAGACCGGGCCACGATTACAGATATGCAATTAATTCTTCATTAATTAAAGATGATCTTGATTGGAACTCAAATATTTCATTTAAAGATGGTTTAAGTAATACCATAGATTGGTATCTAAAAAATCTTGATTGGGTTGATAGAGTAATTAAAAAATATAGCTAAAGAAAATAAATAAGAAAAATTTATTTTTTATTTATTAAGATAATTATTTTCAAAATCTAAAATAGTATTTCTTATCCCGGTATCCAGACTTATTGTAGGTTCCCATCCCAATGATTTAATTTTTTCTATATTTAATTGTTTAATAGGAGTCCCATCTGGCTTGTTAGAATCCCATATGATTTCTCCATTAAATCCAATGAATTTGGCAATTTTCTCGGCTAGATCATGAATAGATATAACTAATCCTGTCCCAATATTTAAGTGAGTTAATTTATTGCCCATATTATCTCTAGGTGCATTTTTGGAATCTGGGTCCCATTTTTCTAATGCAAAAATTACTGCTTTACCTAAATCATCAACATGAAGAAACTCTCTTAGGGGGCTGCCGGATCCCCAACATAATACTGTTCTTTGAGAATTGTATTTTGCTTCACTGAATTTCTTAATTAAAGATGCCATAACATGACTATTTGTTGGATGATAATTATCACCTGGTCCATAAAGATTTGTTGGCATTAATGATAAACAATCGAAGTTGTATTGATTCCTTAGACCTTCACAAAGATTTAAGCCTGCAATTTTTGCGATCGCATAAAATTTATTAGTAGGTTCCAGATAATCACTCAATAGGTATTCTTCTTTGATAGGTTGTTTAGCAAGTTTTGGATAAATACAACTACTACCTAAAAATAAGAGTCTTTTAGTTTTATTTTTCCATGCTGCTTCTATAACATTATTTTGTATTTTAAGATTTTCAAAAATAAAATCTGCTGGTAATGATGAGTTAGCCAAAATCCCGCCTACCTTTGCTGCAGCCAATACTACAATTGACGGACGATATAATTTAAACCAACAATCTACGGCATTAAAATCCATCAAGTCTAATTCTTTTCTGTTTGGAGCTAATATAGCTCCTCCATTTTTTTGTAATCCGTAGCCTTGATTTAATAAGTTCCTTTTAACTGAAGAACCTACCATCCCATTGGCTCCAGCAATAAAAATTTTCTCGTTTAAATTGATAAGTTTCGACATTAAAGTTAATTCGTTTTATTAAAATTATTCCTGTACAGTTCTTTTGAAGCTTCTTCTTTATCATGAGTTAACATTTCAAAAATCAATTCTTCCAAAGAGATTTTAGGAGACCAACCTAGTTTTCTTTTAGCTTTAGAAGGGTCACCAAGAAGTAAATCTACCTCTGTAGCACGAAAATATCTTTTATCAACTTTTATAACTACTTCATTAGTATCTGATCTTCTGCCAACCTCATCAACTCCTTCACCTTCCCAAACTATTGACGTGCTTTTATTTTTTCCTCCCCAGCCTAAATATTCAGCACATATTTCAATAAATTTTCTTACTGTTTCTGTTCGACCTGTAGCTACCACAAAATCTTCTGCCTCCTCTTGTTGCAACATAAGCCATTGCATTTCGACATAATCTTTTGCGTGGCCCCAATCTCTTTTTGCATCAAGATTACCAACATATAAACAATTATCAACTCCGAGATCTATCCTCGAAAGACCTCTAGTTATTTTTCTAGTAACAAATGTTTCTCCTCTTCTAGGACTTTCATGATTAAAAAGGATTCCATTACAAGCATATAATCCATAAGCCTCCCGATAATTAACAACTATCCAGTATGCATATAGTTTTGCCACACCGTAAGGACTTCTGGGGTAAAAAGGTGTTTTTTCATTTTGAGGCGTTTCAGTGACCCTACCATATAATTCACTAGTGCTTGCTTGATAAAATTTCACAACTTTCTGAAGATTTAAAATTCTTATTGCTTCAAGTATTCGTAAAGTTCCTAATGCATCGCTATTAGCAGTATATTCTGGTGTCTCAAAACTAACTGCAACATGACTTTGTGCGCCGAGGTTATATATTTCATCTGGACGCACTTGTTGGATAACGCGAATAAGATTTGTACTATCAGTCAAATCTCCATAATGAATTATAAAAGTGTTTTCTTCTTTATGAGGATCTTGATATAAATGATCAATTCTTTGGGTATTAAAATGCGACGCCCTACGTTTTATTCCATGA
>MDTG01205014.1_pt1 | contig 17540 bp, 14 predicted proteins | sample 811421 | NCBI WGS metagenome assembly MDTG01 (sample SAMN05326645, study PRJNA326480) | marine metagenome | isolation source: seawater | place: Pacific Ocean: South East | collected 2011
ACGCGCTTGGCGGTCATCGGGACATAGGGCAGGCGCACGCCCGCGTGGATGGTGAAATAGTCGACGCCCTGCTCGGCCTGTTCGATCAGCGTGTCGCGGAAGATCTCCCAGGTCAGATCCTCGGCGATGCCGCCGACCTTTTCGAGCGCCTGGTAGATCGGCACGGTGCCGATCGGGACGGGGCTGTTGCGGATGATCCACTCGCGCGTGTCGTGAATGTTGCGCCCGGTGGAAAGGTCCATGACGGTGTCCGCGCCCCAGCGGATCGACCAGACCATCTTGTCGACCTCGTTGGCGACATCGGATGCCACCGCGCTATTGCCGATATTGGCGTTGATCTTGACCAGGAAGTTGCGCCCGATCGCCATCGGCTCGCTCTCGGGGTGATTGATGTTGCTGGGGATAATCGCGCGACCGCGTGCCACTTCGTCGCGGACGAATTCGGGGGTGATGAAGTCGGGAATCTCGGCGCCCCAGCTCTGCCCGTCGCGTTCCGCTGCAATCTGCTCGCGGCCAAGGTTCTCGCGCTCCGCCACGTATTCCATCTCGGGCGTGATGATGCCCTTGCGCGCGTAGTGCATCTGGCTGACGTTCTGGCCTGCCTTGGCCCGGAGCGGCCGCTTCACCACATTGGGAAACTGCGGAACGCCGCCCGAGCGGTCGGGCCCGAGCTGGCCGTTATCCTCCGGCTTCACCGGCCTCGCATCGTATTCCTCGACATCGCCGCGCGCCATGATCCACTCGCGCCGCATCGCAGGCAGGCCTGTGTTGATGTCGATCCGGGCTTCGGGATCGGTGTAGGGGCCGGAGGTGTCGTAGACCCGCAAGGACGGCTCGCCGCCCTCAAGGTCGATCTCACGCATGGCTACGCGCACGCCGGAGCCGGTGCGCGCGGCGACATGGACCTTGCGGCTGCCACGGATAGGCCCGGTGGTAACGCCAATCTCTACGGGGCTGTTGATGTCGGCCATGGGTTACGCTCCTTCGAGGACGAAGGGCGCGCGAAACCGGCCGGACTGCCGACAACCCGCTCCCTCCGCCGATGCTAGTCGGTTCAGGTTCGACGGGTCGTATGGAGCATACCCACACCTCTCAGCCACAAGCTGGCTCCCCGGCGGTGTGCCACGCAGAGTAAGGGCGGACAGGGCTCTCGTCCAGCCCGGACCGCCTCGAACCCGTCCGCGAGAAAAGGCCCTAGAGGCGACTATAATCGCGAAGAAGGTGGAATATCGCGTTTCGAACAGAGCACGAAGATCGAGTCCCGTGACAACAGGGCGCGCGCACTATTCGGAGAGCGAAATTTTCTGCCATGGTTTCCTAGCTTTAGTGACGGACCCGTTCGCAAACGCAGCAACGGCACTCAGCCTCGTGTGAGATGTAAGATCATGGAAAAAGGCCGGATTTTCCCCTAGATAATTCTACGAATGTAAAATTTAACAGGGCCTTCACAAAAGTATCGGACCTTCGATTTTACAGAATCATCCAGCGCATTTTACTTGCCGTGCCCGTAACGAAACATCCGAAAACTCCGGTTTTTGGACTCTTTGCACGTCCGCAAGTCGATATGATCTTGGGTTCTGAAAAAGGCTGCGTTCGATAGCCAAACGCCGTGCCCCACCCTGTGTCTGTTCCTGGCGCAGGGGTGATGGCCGGTGTCCGAAACAGATGGAGAGAATTGAATGCCTGAATTGACGAAGCACAGCATGGCTCTGACCGCGACGCTGATCGCCACTGCGGCGCTGGCCCCCATCCGCGCCCGCGCAGGCGCAGTCCTGCCTTCTCGACGTCGACGGAGACGGGCTGCTGGGGCTGCTGACCGACGGGACGGGAGGTTCCCTCCTCGGCGAAGATGCGGAAGCCTCGGTCGTATGCGGCGCGAACGCCGAAGCGACCGGCGACGACGCAACGGCGGTTGGCGACAGCAGCGAGGCATCGGGCGACGGATCGTCGGCCTACGGGTCCGATGCGCAGGCTTCGGGCAACAATTCGACCTCCCTGGGCGCGGGCGCGACTGCCAGCCAGGACGGCAGCACCGCCGTCGGCAACTCAGCAAGCGCGACCGGCACCAACGGGGTTGCCCTCGGCCGGTCGGCCGCCGGCTCCGGCGCCGGTTCGGTCGCCATCGGCGGCGACGGGAGCGACACCGGCGCCGACGGAGCGATCGCCAGCGGCACCGAAACGGTGGCCGTGGGCGCGGACACGGTATCGAACGGCATCCGGACCACCGCCTTCGGCTATGGAGCGGTGGCGAGCGGAGTCCAGTCGACCGCAGCGGGTGCCGGGTCCAACGCACAGGGAGTCGGCGCGCTGGCCTTCGGCGCGTTTTCCCACGCCCGCGACGACAGGGCGACGGCGCTGGGTTACAGCAGTCTGGCGTCCTCGGTGCAGTCCACGGCCATTGGTGCAGAGGCACAGGCAAGGGGCGAGAATGCGACCGCCATCGGGTACGTGGCGCTCGCGCGCGCCGACAACGCGACCGCCATCGGTACCGGCGCGACCGCCGATTTCGTCGGCTCGACCGCAATCGGAGCGGGCGCGACGACGACCGCCGCCAACCAGATCGCTATCGGCACGGCGACCGACACGGTCGAAGTCGCCAGCCTCAATAACGGCAGCGGCCAGCAGTCGGGCACGATCTATCTCGTCACTGCGGACGAGTCCGGCACGCTGGGCCGCACGGCCTTTAATCCTGATGCGATCCTCGGCACTGCGCAGCGCGGTTTCAACGTTCCGGTCAGCGCCGTGACCGATGCGCAGTTCGATGCGCTGAGTGCGGAGGTCGCGGCCGTTACCGGCCGGGTCGGAACGCTCGAAGGGCAGTTCGCCGATCTCTCGTTCCAGCTCGAGGATCTCGACCAGCGGATGAGCGGCGGGATCGCGCAGGCCATGGCGATGGGCAATGCGCCGATCATCCCGGGCAAGTCGGTCTCGGTCTGGGTCAATGCGGCGACCTATAATGGCGAGCAAGGCTTCGCCGGGAGCTTCGCCGGGCGCGTGAGCGAGTCGGTGTACCTCTCCGCCGGGTTCGGCACCAATACCGGCGACGACGAATGGGGCGGCCGGGTCGGCATCGGCTTCGGATTCTAGGCCCTCCCGACGTCCCTGGAGCACCTCCTGCCGGGCCGCCTCTATAGTGCGGCCCGGCAGATATCCCCCTTTTTTACAACCGATAGTTTGCCCCTCCCCCTCCGCTTTGAGTAAAAATTCACTCCCGGGTCGTATGGGATGCGTTGCGAGGGGTGGCGAGAAAGCCCCCCCCCCGCGAGAGGCAAGCGAGTGGTTGGGCCATGAAACAGGATGCAATCGGGCGCGATGTGCTGGCGTTTCTTTCCGGAAACCTGCTCGATCCCACACCGCTGAACTATCGTTTCGGCTACCTCTACCTCACCCGGTCGAGCAAGGTGATTTGCGAGGAGACCGACACCTATATCGAGAACGGCCTGCGCATGAAGCAGGAGACCATCGTCGAGATCATGGGCAAGCATGCCTCCGCCTCCGACGATCCCGAAGAGCGGATCGCGGCCCGCGACGAGGCGGTCGAGATGTTCCTCAACGCGGCCTCCGACCTCGCTCTGGAAACCAAGCGCCAGGCCGACGATGTCGGGCGCGATATTGCCGAGGAAAGCCAGGTCATCCGCGAAGGGGCGCAAGGGGAAGACCTGAAGGGCGCGATCCGCCGTATCGTGGACCGCGCCGCCGAGGCCGAGCGCGAATTGTCCACCGCATCGAGCCGGATCGACCGCCTGCAGCGCGATCTGGACGAGGCGCGCAACAAGGCGCTTGTCGACGAGTTGACCGGCATTCCCAACCGCCGCGCGACCCGCGGGCTGATCCAGGATCTCGAAATCCGCAAGGTCCGCTATTGCGCCGCGATCATCGACATCGATCATTTCAAGACGATCAACGATTCCTATGGCCATGCCGTCGGCGACCGCGCGCTGCGGCTGGTGGCCGAGGCGCTGACCGAAGCGCTCGCCCCCTGGCCCGTCTCGCGCTGGGGCGGGGAGGAATTTCTCGTTATCGCCGAAACGCCCGATACGGCCAAGCTGGCCGAAAAGGTCGAAATGGCCAAGGACGCGCTGGCGGATCGCAACCTGAAGGTGCGCGAGACCGACGAGCCGATGGGCGCCATCACCTTTTCGGCAGGCGTTGCGGCCAATGGCGAGACCAGCGACGAAACGCTGCGCAAGGCCGACGATCTGCTCTACGAAGCGAAGAAGACCGGGCGCAACAAGGTGATGACCGAACCCGCGGGCAGCGCGGCCAACGCCGCCTGACCGCGCGCGTGTCGTCCTTTCTCTTCGGATTTGCCGCAGCGCTGCTGCTGACTATCGGCGCGCGCGATCAGCTGCTGGTCGCGCGGCTGTCCCGGTCGCTGGGCGGCGTCATCCTGTTCGCCGGTCTGCTGGCTGCGGTCTTCACCGCCGGACTGATGGCGATGGCGGGCGATGTCATCGCGGGCCTGCTGCCTGCCGCGGCCAAGCAGATGCTGGTCGCCATTGCACTGGCGGTCGCGGCAGTGGAACTGTTCTGGCCCACGCGCGAGAAGACGCCGAAGGAGCCGACCCGCTCTCCCTTCGCGACCTTCGTCGTCCTGCTGGCACGCCAGTGGGGCGACGCCGCGCGCTTCCTGCTGTTCGCGCTGGCGGCGGCGACCGCGCTACCCGCCTATGTCGCGGCAGGCGGAGCAGTCGGCGCGGGGCTAGCGCTCGCCGGGGGCTGGGCTTTGGGCGAGGAGCTGGATGCGCTTCCACTGCGGGTCTTACGGCTTGCAATGGGGGCGATCGTGCTGCTCGCCGGGCTGGTGCTGGGCCTGGGCGCGCGCGGTATCATCTAGACGCACGCCCAGCGCATGATCACTGTGATCGAAGCTTCCGGAGGAAACCCGCAGGGGTCTTGGCGTTGATGTGGTAAGACCCCATTTCACAGCCAAATGATCAGAAAAGGAGAACCGAACATGGCCGATACCGGAGACAATTCGCGCACCGCACTCGTGCAGGAGCTCAATGGCCTGCTGGCGGACCATCTCGCGCTCTATTTCAAGACCAAGAACTTCCACTGGCACGTCAAGGGCCCGCGTTTCCGCGACCTGCACCTGATGTTCGATGAGCAGGCGATCGAGATACGCGACCAGATCGACGCGATCGGCGAGCGCGTGCGCAAGCTGGGCGACACCACGCTGACCTCGATCGGGTCGGTCGCCCGCGCGACGCAGGTGAAGGATCAGGATTCGACCGATCTCGAACCCGAAGCAATGGTCAGCGAACTCCACGCGGACAATGTCGCGATGGTCAAGCGCCTCAAGGGAATGAAGGACCTGGCCGAAAAGGCGGGCGACAACGCGACCGACGGCCTGATCGACGACTGGACCGACATGGCCGAGGAACGCGCCTGGTTCCTCAAGTCGACGCTGGGCTGATCGCCCGGACCCACCAGCCTGCAAGGCTACGCTGCGGGTCGATCCGGTGCTTGCCGGGTCGGCCCGTTGCTTTATGCCTCGATCGCGTGCGGCACCTGCTCCCCAAACCGATCGAGAGGATCGCCCTGCGGATCGCGCATCGGCTGCGCCATTACTGGCGGCGGATCGCGAAGCCGCAGCTCCATGCAATCACCGTGCTGGTGCGCGACGAGCGCGGGCGGGTGCTGTTCATCCGCCATTCCTACGGCCCGCCGGGCTGGGCCCTGCCCGGCGGCGGCATCGTCGGGAACGAGCCCCCGGCCGAGGCGGCACGGCGCGAAATCCGCGAGGAGCTGGGGCTGACCCTACCCGATCTCGACCTGCTCGACACTTTCACCGAAACCGTCTCGGGCGCGCCGCAGACGGCTCACGTCTTTGTCGCGCGCGCCGATGGCGATCCGACGCCGGACGGGCGCGAGGTCGTCGAAGCGCGGTTCTTCGCACCCGACGCCGTGCCGGGGCCGATCAGCGCGCTGACCCGGCGAAGGCTCGATGCACTGCGCAAGCCCCGGGGCTAGAACAGCGCAAGCTGGCCACCCTCGCCGTCTTCCTGCATCTGCGCGTCCCCGCGATCGAGGTTGGATAGCGTCAGCCCCATCAGCCGGATCGGACGAGGAAGCGGCAGCATGTCCTCCAGGATTTCGCGCGCCACCGAAGCGAACTCGGTCTTGTCCGCGATATTTCGCGGCAGGGAGCGTGCACGGGTGACGATCCGGAAATCGTTGTATTTCAGCTTGAGGGTCACCGTGCGCCCGCGCGCCTGCGCCCGCTCGATCCGCTCCCACACGATCTCGACGATCTCGGCCAGCGTGCTGCGCAACTCCTCCGCCTCGTGCCGGTCGACCGAGAACGTCCGCTCTCCGCCGACCGACTTGCGGATGCGGTTGGCGCGCACGGGGCGGTCGTCGATCCCGCGCGCCGCGCGGTAGAGATACTCGCCGAAGCTCCCGAAATGGGCGGTGAGCCAAGCCGCGTCCTTCGCCGCCAGATCGGCCCCGGTCGCAATCCCGAGCCGGGCCATCTTCTCCTCCCCGCGCGGGCCGACGCCGTGGAAGCGCCGGATCGGCAGGCCGCGCACGAAGTCAGCGCCCTCGCCGGGGCGGATGACGCACAGCCCGTCGGGCTTGTTCTGGTCGCTCGCCAGCTTGGCGAGGAACTTGTTGTAGGAAACGCCCGCGCTCGCGGTCAGCTGCGTCTTGGCGCGGATTTCCTGCCGGATCATCTGAGCGACCTGCGTGGCCGACCCGATGCCGAGCTTGTTCACGGTCACGTCCAGATAGGCCTCGTCGAGGCTCAGCGGTTCGACCAGATCGGTATGGTGGCGGAAGATCGCGCGGATCTGCTCCGACGCCTCGCGATAGGCATCGAACCGGCTCTTGACGAAGATCAGGTCGGGGCACAGCCGCTTGGCAGTGACCGATGGCATTGCCGACTTCACGCCGAACCGGCGCGCCTCGTAACTGGCGGCGGCGACCACGCCACGCCCGCTCGCCCCGCCGACCGCCACCGGGCGCCCGCGCAGCTCCGGATTGTCCCGCTGCTCCACACTGGCGAAGAAGGCATCCATATCGACATGGATGATCTTTCGCGGCGGCAGCTCGCCGGAAGAGTCGTCCAGTCCTGTCTCGGCCTCGCTCATCGCGGCCCTGCGATAGCACACAGGTTGCCAATCGGAACCGACGACGCCATTTGCGGTTTTGTGCACATGCGAAATCCTGAATACGCGCCGGGGGAGACTCTCGGCAGCGCGGCCGCGCGCGAGGCCGAGACCCACACGGCGCGGGCGTCCGCTCCCTTGCCACCCTCGGGCAGGTCGATCGGCGAGCGCCAGCTGATCGCGATGATGGCGCTGCTGATGGCGCTCAATGCGCTGGGTATCGACGCGATCCTGCCCGCGCTCGACAATCTTGCCGCCGATCTCGGCGCGACGGGCAACTCGCGCCAGTTCGTGGTCGGTGCCTACCTGCTGGCGGCCGGGATCGGCGCGCTGGTGCCGGGATCGCTGGCCGACCGCTTCGGTCGCCGCCCGGTGCTGTTCAGCAGCCTGGCGCTCTACATCGCCTTCTCGATCCTGTGTGCGCTTGCATGGAGCTTCGAGGCGCTGCTCACCCTGCGCTTCCTGCAGGGTCTGGGCGCGGCGGGCATCGTCGCATTGCCGCCTGCGATCATCCGCGACCGGGTGGGCGGCGACAAGATGGCCCGGATGATGAGCCTGATCTTCGTCATCTTCCTGATGGTCCCCGCGATCGCCCCCAGCATCGGCCAGGGGGTGCTGATGGTGATGGGCGACTGGCGCTGGATCTTCGTCTTCACCGCGACCGTCGGCGTGGCGATGGGCGCGTGGGCCTGGCGCAACCTGCCCGAGACGCTGCATCCAGAAGACAAGCAGCCGATCCGCCCGCGCGTGATCGCGCGCAACATGCGCGCAACCGTTACCATGCCGATGGCGCTCGGCTACACCATGGGCAGCGCGGTGATTTTCGGCAGCCTATTCGGCTTCATCAATTCCGCCCAGCAGCTGATCGGCGAAGGTTTTGGCGCGGGGCCCTGGTTCCCCGCGATCTTCGCCACCTGTGCGGGCGCCATGGCCGTCGCCAGCTGGGCCAATTCGCGCATTGTCGAGCGTTTCGGCGCGCGCCGTGTGAGCCATACGGGCCTGTTCCTGTTCATCCTGGTGGCAGGCGCGCAGCTGTTCTTCGCCAGCCAGCCGGACGAAAGCCTGTGGACCTTCGCCCCGCTCATGGCGCTCAACCTGGCGCTGCTCGGCTTCATCGGCGCCAATTTCGGATCGATCGCGATGCAGCCCTTCCGCGAGACGGCGGGGGCTGCGGCGAGCGCGCAGACCTTCCTGCGGATGGTCACCGCCGCGCTGATCGGCGCAGGCATCGGCTTTTCCTACGACGGTACCGCGCAGCCGCTGGCCCTGTCGCTGCTGTGCGCGGCGTTGGTCACGCTGTTGCTGGTGCTCTATGCCGAGCGCGGGCGCCTGTTCGGCCCGCCGGTCGCGGAGGATTGAGCGTAGTTTAAGCCCACCCTCCCGCATGCCGGAGGGGGTGGGCTCTAATCCGCAGCAGGCTCAACCACGCACAGCACCGCCTCGACCTGCACCTGACCCCCCTGGCTGGCGGAAAGCTCGGTCACGGTCCCGTCGAACGGCGCGGTGAGCGCGTGCTCCATCTTCATCGCCTCGAGCACCATCAGCCGCTGGCCCGCGGTGACCGCATCGCCCTCGGCCACGTCGACCGCGATGACCTTGCCCGGCATCGGCGCGAGGATCGCACCGTCGGCGGCGGAAGCGGCTCCGGCGGAGAGATTGGGATGGGTGAACAGGAAAGGCTGGCCGTCGCGATAGACCAGCGCGTCGTCGCCCAGCGGGGTGGCAAAGCCGCTCGCCGCAACGCATTGCTCCAGTTCGAGCACCCTGCGCTCGTCCTTGTGCTGGACGGTAATGCGCGGCCCCGCATCGCGATTGAGGCGGAACCCGTCGACCTGCTGCCATGGGCCTGCGCCCGGATCGATACTTGCGGCATAAGCGGACGCGAACAGTTGAAGCGCGGCGACCTGCCACTCGTTGTCGCCCGCCGGTTCGACCTCGGTCAGCATATCGCCGCGATCCGCGATCAGCCCGGTTGTCATGTCACCGGCGCGGAAGGTCGGATCGTTCAGACACGCGAGCAGAAAGGCGGCGTTGGTCCGCACCGGCCAGACCTTGGTGGCGAACAGGCCGGTCGCGAGTTCGAGCATCGCCTCGTCGCGGGTGCCTCCGCGCGCCACCAGCTTCGCTATCATGGGGTCGTAATGCGGGCTGACCGCATCGCCTTCCTCGACCCCGGTTTCGACGCGCAGCACGCCATCGGGCAGTTCGAGCAGATCGAGCGGGCCGGTGCTCGGCAGGAAGCCGGTGGTCGGGTCTTCGGCATAGAGCCGCGCCTCGATCGACCAGCCGTCGATGCTCAGCTCGTCCTGCTTGAGCGGGATCGGCTCGCCAGCCGCCACGCGCAGCTGCCATTCGACCAGATCGACGCCGGTGATCTCTTCGGTCACCGGGTGTTCGACCTGCAGGCGCGTGTTCATTTCCATGAAGAAGATGCGGTCGGCGCGCAGGCCTTCGGAAGCATCCGCGATGAACTCGATCGTGCCCGCGCCCTCGTAATCGACCGCTTTCGCAGCACGCACGGCGGCGGCGCAGATTTCCTCGCGCGTCGCCTCGTCCATGCCGGGCGCAGGCGCTTCCTCGATCACCTTCTGGTGGCGGCGCTGGAGCGAGCAGTCGCGTTCGAACAGGTGGACGTGGTTGCCGTGGCTGTCGCCGAACACCTGCACCTCGATATGGCGGGGCGAGGTGATCCATTTTTCGAGGATCACATCGTCGTTGCCGAAGCTGGCCTTGGCTTCGCGGCGACAGGATTCGAGCGCGGAACGAAACTCGCCCTCGGCATCCACCTTGCGCATCCCCTTGCCGCCCCCGCCCGCGACCGCCTTGATGAGGACGGGGTAGCCGATCGCATCCGCCTCCTGCTTCAGCCGTTCGGCGGACTGGTCGTCGCCGTCATAGCCCGGCGTCACAGGCACGCCCGCCTCGCGCATCAGCTTCTTGGCGGCGTCCTTCAGGCCCATCGCGCGGATCGAGGAAGGCGGCGCGCCGACCCAGATCAGGCCCGCATCCTTCACGGCCTGCGCGAAATCGGCATTCTCGGAGAGAAAGCCGTAGCCCGGGTGGATCGCCTGCGCGCCAGTCTGCTTCGCCGCGGCGATGATCTTCTCGCCCACCAAGTAGCTTTCGGCAGCGGGCGAGGGCCCGATATGCACCGCCTCGTCGGCCTGGCGCACATGCAGCGCCTTGGCATCGGCATCGGAATAGACCGCAACGGTCGCGATACCCATCGACCGCGCGGTGCGGATGATGCGGCAGGCAATCTCGCCGCGATTGGCGATCAGGAGCTTTTCGATCATGCCCGACCCGCTACCGCCAAGCGGACGCAAGGTCTACCACCCGGCGACGGGCCGCAGGTCCTCGCGCTTGTAGGGCGGCCATTCGACAGGCTCGGGCGCGTGTTTCGTCACCGCCTCGCCGAAAGCGGCCGCGATGTGCCACAGCTTTTCGTAGAACGGGACATAGGTACGGGTGTCCCACGCCAGCTGGCCGCGCTCGCGCACCTTGCGCCCGATGGCGCCGTAGATCCGCGCGGCGGAAAGCACCGCCCAGCGCTGGCGGAAGCGCAGGTGTTTCGCGCCCAATCGAGCGGCATCCTCGTACAGTTCCATCCGGTCGACCACCCGCGCGACCACGCCCGCCAGCCTGAAGCGGTTTTCCGGCGCGGCGTGCATGCCGGGCTCGAGCCCTGCTTCGGCGAGCCAGTCATGCGGCAGGTAGCAGCGCCCGGCCTCGGCATCCTCGACCACGTCGCGCGCGATATTGGCGAGCTGGAATGCGAGGCCGAGGTCGCACGCCCGGTCGTAGATGAAGGCATCGTTGGGCGCGAACATCACCCGCGCCATCAGCACGCCCACCGCACCCGCGACATGGTAGCAGTAGCGCATCATCTCCTTCTCGGTCGCGGGGCTGAAATGCGCCGCGTCCATCGCAAAGCCGGAGATGACCTCGTTCGCCATGTCGCGCGTGATACCCGCCTCGCCCGCAACCTGGCCGAGCGCGTCGAACGCCGGGTCGGCGGTCGGCTCACCTTCCAGCGCGCGGCGCGTGAGCACCCGGATGGCCTGCAGCCGATCCTCGATCCCCGCCTGGTCGCCCAGTTCGCCGCCCTTGTCCTGCGCGTCGGCCAGATCGTCGCACCTCCGGCACCATGCATAGAGCATCCACACCCGCTCGCGCGTCGGCCGGTCGAACAGCCTGGAGGCGAGCGCGAAGCTGCGCGATCCCTCCGCGATCATCTCGTAGGATTCGCGCACCAGCCCGTGTCGCTCGCGTCCGCCGCCGGGCCGCGGGATCGAGGGGCGGACGAAGCGCGAAGGGACGAGGGGGCGGGCTTGGGTCACAACTGGTCGGCACTCATGCGATAGATCGGCGTATTGGGCACATAAGACTCAAGCTTGTCGAGCAGTTCCGGCAAAGTCTCCGCCACCTGCAGGATTTCGCGATGCGTCGCCCGCACGAAACCCGTATCGGCCATCCGGTTTACGAAGTCGATCAAACCATCGTAAAAGCCGAAAGCGTTGAGCAGGCCGACCGGCATTTCGTGATAGCCGATCTGCGCCCAGCTCAATGCCTCGAAGAGTTCGTCCATCGTCCCGATTCCGCCCGGCAGCGTGACGAAACCGTCCGCCAGATCGGTAAAACGCGCCTTGCGCTCGTGCATCGTGTCGACGGTGATCAGCTGCGTGCAGTCGTGGTTGGCGAATTCGCGCTCCACCATCGCATGCGGGATCACGCCGATCACCTCGCCGCCTTCGCCCAGCGCGCCCTCGGCCAGCGCACCCATCAGGCCCAGCCGCCCGCCGCCATAGACAACGCCGATTCCGCGCCGCGCGAGGTCGCGGCCGACTTCGCGCGCAAGTTCGATATAGCGCGGGTCGGCCGGCGTGGCCGAGCCGCAATAGATGGCGAGGCGGTTCACAAATCCTCCCCGGCAGGGGGAGGGGGATCGTCACTCACTCCCAAGCGAAGCTCGCCGCCGGTTTTGCTCGATCGCACTCTGATCAGCCTGGTCGTCATTTGAGGGCCTCTATCATCAGCCCGGCGGTCGCCTTGGCGCTGCCGACCACGCCGGGAATTCCCGCACCGGGATGGGTGCCTGCGCCGACGAGATAGAAGTTCTCGATCACATCGTCGCGGTTGTGGCCTCGGAACCAGGCGCTTTGCGTCAGCACCGGCTCGAGGCTGAAGGCGCTGCCCAGATGCGCGTTGAGATCGGTCGCGAAATCGGACGGCGCGTAGTGGAACTTGGTGACGATCCGCTGGTGAATGTCGGGCACCAGCCGCTTGCCGACCTCGTCGAGGATGCGCTTTTCGAGCAGCGGGCCGATCTCGTCCCAGTCGACCGGCAGCTTGCCCATGTGGGCGACCGGGACCAGCGCGTAGAACGTGCTCATCCCCGGCGGGGCCATGCTCGGATCGCTTTTGCTCGGGTGATGGAGGTAGATCGAGAAATCCTCGGGCAGCACACCGTGCTGGTAGATGTCGTCGAGCAGGCCTTTGTAGCGGGGACCGAACAAGATCATGTGATGCGCAATGCCGGGCCAGGTGCCTTCGAGGCCGAAATGGACGACGAACAGCCCAGGGCTGAAGCTCTTGCGCTTGAGGCGGCGGCCCATGCTCCACCCGCGTTGCGAGCGGCCGAGCAGGTCGCGGTAGGAATGCATGATATCGGCATTGCTGGCGACCGCATCGAACCCCTGCACAAAGCCGCTTTCGGTCCTGACGCTCTTCGCGCGCTTGTCGTCGACTTCGATCCCGGTCACCGGATCGCCCAGCCGGATGGTCCCGCCCAGCCGCTCGAAATGGCGGACCATGCCCGCGATCAGCCGGTTGGTGCCGCCCTTGGTCCACCACACGCCGCCATCCATCTCCAGCTTGTGAATGAGGGCGTAGATGCTGCTGGTCTTCATCGGATTGCCGCCGACCAGCAGCGTGTGGAAGGAGAGCGCCTCGCGCAACTTCTCGTTCTCGACGAAGCTGGAGACCATCGAATAAACGCTGCGATAGGCCTGCTTCTTGGCCAGCGCGGGCGCGGCTTTCAGCATCGACTTGAAATCGAGGAAGGGCACGGTGCCCAGCTTCACATAGCCTTCCTCGTAGACCCCCGCCGAATAGTCGAGGAAGCGCTGGTAGCCTTCGACATCCTTCGGGTTGAGCTTGGCGATCTCCGCGAAGAGTTCCTCGTGGTCGTTCGAGTAGTTGAAATTCGTGCCGTCGGGCCAGTTGAGGCGGTAGAACGGTTTGACCGGGACCAGCTCGACATCCTGCGCGATGTCGTGGCCGGTGAGCGCCCAGAGTTCCTTCAGGCAATCGGGGTCGGTAACCACGGTGGGCCCGCCATCGAAGGTGAAGGTGCCCGCCTCGGTTTCCTTCTCCCAGAAATAAGCGCGGCCACCGGGCTTGTCGCGTCCCTCGATCACGGTCGTCGCGATCCCCGCGCTCTGAAGCCGGATGGCAAGAGCAAGGCCGCCGAAGCCCGCCCCGATCACGCATGCGTTCGATGTTGTGGGGCGGCTGTCAGCCATCTCTGCCCGGTCCTTCCTCTGTCGTCAGCGGCGGGCGATGCCCTGCCAGCGCGCGCAGAGCACGCGAAATCGGCACCGGGGGCTTGCCCGCCAGGATCCGCAGCTTGTCCGCGCGGGTCGAGCGCCCGGCATAGAACCGCTCGATCAGCGGTTGCGGCAGGCGGTAGAAGCGCTGGAAGATGCGGTAACGCTGGCCCGGCTCGGCCGCGCCGAACAGCATCTTCCCGAGCATGCGATAGAAGCGCGTGCGCTTCCACACGCGCCGGGCATGCGCTTCCAGCAAGGCGGCCATCTGCTCGCCCGGCAGATCGCGGTTTTCCGCCACCAGCAGCGCGGTCTCGAGCGCGAAGGGCAGCGTGTAGCTGGTCAGCGGATGGGCGATCATCCCGCGCGCGCCCGCCATCGCCACACCGGGGATACGCATTTCGCGCTGATACCGGCCCAGGTCTCCACCGGTCACCACCGGCAGCACGCCGGTCTCGAAGGCGATCGGCTCCCCCTCCCACCCAACCGCCGCGCAATAGCGGTCGATCCGGGCGGACAGCTTCGAGCGGTCGAGCTCGGGCGTGTCCTGGTAATAGGTATCCTCGACGAAGAGCTCGTCGGCAGCGAGCGGCAGCGTGTAGGCGAAACGGAACGCGCCGTGCTGCTTTACGCGCACATCCATCACGATCGGGCGGTCGAGCGCGTGGGGTTTGGCCGTGCGCAGGTGGCGGCCCATGAAGACCTGCCAGCCACCCTCGAACGCGTCGGAGGGAACATATCCGCGCGCATCGATCACGCAGCGCGCATCGATCCGCTCGCCGCCTTCCAGCGTCGCGCCGCGCGCGTCGAGGCTGACGACGCTACGGCCCGTGCGGATGGTCGACTGCGCCAGCTCGCGCCGCAGCGCGGCATCGAAATCGACCGAGGCGAGCGAATTGTAGACGCTGCCGAGCGTGCGCGTGTGCTGCGGAAACAGCACCGCATAGCCGACCGGCCAGCTCGTCTTGCGAAAGGGCGCGAGCAGCGCCTCGCCCCCTTCGGGCAGATCGCTCGAAAACCAGCTCCAGCGGTGGTTGCCGCCGAGCGTCTCTTCGGCCTCGACCAGCACGACGCCGAGCGAGGGATCCGCCCTGCGCAGGGCAAGCGCAATCAGCCCGCCCGCAAGCCCGCCGCCAATGATCGCGATGTCGGCGCGTGTTCGCCGCTCGGCCCCTGTCATGCACTGCTCGTAGGGCGCAGGGGCCGAAGGTGCAAATGGACTTGAGGCCACTTGTTAAGGGAAGTTCACGTAAACGGAACGATGGAGCGCGCAGTCCGTTCGGATGGCGCAACAGGAGGAATTTCCCGGACCATGCGCCGCATAACCCCGCTTCTCGCCGCGTTCGCCCTCGGCACTGTCGGCACCCCCGCGCTCGCCCAGAGCAGCGAGGGCGACGACTATTCCGAAGACAGCGCCGAGGACATGGCCGAAGGCACCGCGCTCGACGGCGACTGGGTGCAGGTCGGCATCGGCATCGCCTATAGCGGCGATTACGACGGCTCGGACGATTACGAGGCGTTCCCCCTGCCGCTGATCCAGGGCCGGCTGGGCGGCATCGGCATTCAGCCGCGCCCGGCGGGCGTTGCGCTCGACTTCGTGCCCGATGGCGACGGTCCGGTAAGCTTCAGTGCAGGCCCTGTGGTGCGGGTGCGTACCAGCCGCACGGGCGATATCGAGGATCCGGTGGTCGCCGCCGCGGGCGAGCTCGACACCGCGATCGAGGTCGGGCCGAGCGCGGGCGTCAGCTATTCGGGCCTGCTCAACCCCTATGACAGCATCAGCCTGGGCGTCGATGCGCGGTGGGACATCGCGGGCGCGCACGAAGGCTTCACGATCAGCCCCAGTATCACCTATTTCACGCCGCTCAGCCGGGGTGCGGCGGTCAATCTCGCGCTCTCGGCAGAGCACGGCGACGACAATTTCAACTCGTACTATTTCTCGGTCACGCCGGGCCAGGCGCTCGCCAGCGGCCTGCCCGCCTACGTTGCCGATGCGGGCTTCAACAAGGTCGGCGCCACGCTGATCGGCGGGTTCGACCTCGACGGCGATCTCACCAATGGCGGCTTCGCGATCTTCGCCGTGGGCGGATATTCACGCATGATCGGCGATGCGGCGGATTCGCCCTACGTCGCGCAGCGCGGCGATGCCGACCAGTGGCTTGTCGGCGCAGGGCTGGGCTACACCTTCTAGAGCACCCGGCCAAAGCAGCCGGCGATGGCCCTGCCCTAGTCGCGGAAGGCCGCCGTGCATCCCGCGACCAGGGGCGGTGAGTCGGGCCCCACCTGCGTAACCGGGCCCATGCACATCACGCTGACATTCCCATCGGAATCGTAGAAGTCGTCGCGACCGTACTGCTGTTGTTGCGCGAAGCGGGGCTCCATTTCGGCAAACAGGTCGACATCGGTCGGGCCGCGACCGAATGCGATATAGGCATAAGGTGGTTCGTCGAGGATCGTGTTGCCCACCGGGCCCTTGAGTTCGACGACGCTGCGAAGTTTCCATTCGGATGCGTCGGCCAGCCGCGCCTTGGCAACCTCGGCAAATTCCGCTGCGCCCGCAAGCTGCGGCTCCGAACTGTCCGGATCGTAGCCCCCGGCGCTTTCGACATTGCTTTCATCGGTCGCGGAGGCGGAGGAAGGCGCGTTCTCGACACCCCCCTCCGCGGTCGCATTCTTCGTGGCGCCAGCCGTCTCCTCGCCCGGCGTTTCGTCCGCCGGATCGGCCGAACAGGCGCCGAGAGCGATCAGGCAGAGCGGGGCGAGAAAACGGTGGGGCTTCATGATCAGTCCTCGCTCTCGTCGTCGATCTTCAGCTCGGGGCGCGGTCCGGGCATTTCCGCATCGCGGTCGCCGGTCTTGAGAAAAGTCTCGAACCATTCGATCATCCGCAGGTTGTAGTCATAGCGCGCAGCCGCCCGCTGGTTGCCGTGGCCTTCGCCGGGGTACAGCACGAGGCGCACCGGCGTATCGGGCTTGCGCACCTTGATATTGCGATAGAGCTCGTAGCTCTGGCTCGGCGCGACGCGCGTGTCTTCCGCGCCGTGCATGATCAGCAGCGGGGTCTCGGCCTTGTCGACGTGGTAGATCGGCGAGACTTCCAGCATGCCCTGCCAGTCTTCCCACGGCCACTTGCGGGCATGCACATTGTACATTTCCATCGGAATGTCGGTCGTGCCGAACTTGCTGATCTGGTTGGAGATGCCGACGAACATCACGCTCGCGGCATATTCGGCGGACAATGCGGTCGCGCCCCAGGCGCTGGCATAGCCGCCATAGGAGCCGCCGGTGATGCCGGTGCGGTCCGGATCGGCGATCCCTGCTTCCACCAGCGCACGCTTGCCGTCGACGACATCGTTGAACTCGGCGCCCGCGTAATCGTTCTGGTGGGCCTTGGCGAAGGCCGTGCCATAGGCGGTCGAGCCGCGATAGTTCGGATGGAACACGGCGTAGCCGAGCCCCGCCCCGACCTGGCCCGGCATCGAATAGGCGGTCAGCCAGCCGTTGGAATAGTGCGATTCGGGCCCGCCATGGACCATCATGATCGTGGGCGCGCCGCCGCGCGGAACCCCGCCGACCGGCTCGATCAGGATGCCCTCGACCTCTTGCCCGTCGCGCGCGGTATAGGTCACCGTGCGCTGCTCTCCGAAATCGATTTCGGAGAGCCAGGGGTTGTGTGTGGTCCAGCGGGTGAAACCGGCGCCATCGAAAGCGAAGAGTTCGCTCGGGTGCCGCGGGCTTTCCGCTTCGACGAACAGCGCATCGCTCCCGCCATTCTCGAGGCTGGTAAGGATCAGCTCGCCCGGATCGATCTCCTGCGCGACGCTGCCGTCGGCATTGTAGATGCGCAGGATCGTGTCCGCGCCCTGGTCGATGATCG
>MDTG01007718.1_pt1 | contig 17539 bp, 17 predicted proteins | sample 811421 | NCBI WGS metagenome assembly MDTG01 (sample SAMN05326645, study PRJNA326480) | marine metagenome | isolation source: seawater | place: Pacific Ocean: South East | collected 2011
GAAAAAAATTTTTTGGGATAAGTATGTAAAAAAAAAATAAAACTAAAAACCACAATGAAAATATAAAATTTAAAATTTTTTTTAAAATATTATTTAGTATCATATTTCATTAAAAAATTTATAGATATTTGAACCATTCTTTTGTGGCATCTGCTATTTTTTTTTCATCCCATAAAGGTGCGTTTTTCCAATAAGAAATATCATTTAATACAAGTTTTATTCCACTTTTTAAATTAACAATTGGTTTCCAATTCAAATACTTTTTGGCTTTTGCAATGTTAGCATGAGTAATAAAAGGTTCACCTGGTCTTTTTTTTATATAAATTTTTTGTCCTTTGATGAGTGAGACAAGATGGTTTACACTCTTGGGATTACCAGAGCCAATATTTAATATTTCATTTGAAATATTTCGCTCTATAGACTTATAAAATGCCTCACAAACATCTGTTACATAAATAAAATCTCTTTTTTGATTTCCTGTTCCAACAATCGTAAAAGGTTTTTTGCTTAATTTTTGTTTTAAAAAAACTCCTAACGCTGCGCCGTAAGCAGAATTAGTTCTGGATCGCACACCATAAACATTGAACAGTCTTAAAGATACATAATTAAATTTGTAAATTTTCGCCCAATGATCAATTATATCTTCACATATTTTTTTTGATTTTGAATAGGGATATTTACAATCAATTTTTTCATTTTCATTAGTAGGATAATTTTTAGGTATTCCGTAACAAGATGAGGATGCTGAATATACAATTTTTTTAATTCTATATTTTTTTACACAACTTAAAACATTTAATGTAGAAACAATATTATTAAACATGTAGTCCCTAGGATGATTTATAGAAGGCACTATATCTGAATAAGCAGCCAAATGAAAAACGTAATCTATATTCATAAATAATTTATTAATAATTTTTAAATTACAAAGGTCAGCTTTATAAAATTTGAATCGAGAAGATTTAATTGATTTTCTTAAATTTTTTATCGAACCATCCTTTAAATTGTCGATACCAATTATAGATTTAACTTTTTTTTTTTTTTAATAATAGATCTACTAAATGACTTCCAATAAAACCTGCTGCACCTGTAATTAAAATTTTCACTTTATTTTAGTGTATATTGTAATGCTTTAATTACATCAGTTTTTTTTATAGTTGAAGAATGCCCTATTATTTTTGTTTTCATTGCCCCAACTAAATTAGAAATCAAAGCTATAATTTTTATATCTGTTTTTTTTTTTATTAATAAAGAAGAAATTCCAAATACTGTATCTCCAGCACCTAAAGTATCTGTAGGATTTACTTCAAAACCCTGAAGACGATAATTATTCATATTTTTTTTATTTTTTTCGTAAATTTCAATTCCATCTTTTCCAAGAGTAATAGAAATTAAATTAACTTTAATAATCTTAATTAACTTATCGATTAAATTCTTAGTTTCTGAGTATCTATCTGACATAGATAACTCGAGTTCTTTTTTATCAATACACACATAATTAGTTTTTTTATACTTTGTAATAAAATTATATCCCCTATTCTCTGAATTTGTCTGGGCATTTACACATAAAAATTTGGCATTTTTACTAACAAAATTAATTAGTTTACTTGTCATTAAACCATGACCAAAATCTGAGATTAAAACCAAATCAAATTTTTTTATATTTTTCAAATTATTCAAAATTTTTTTATCATTATAAAATTTTTCACCCTCTAATAAATATTCCTCAAACAGTTTTCTATAACTTGAATTTACATATCTTTTTTTTGTAATTGAATGAAAATTATTTGAGATAAAATTTAATTTCAAATTTTTATTTTCTTTTTTGTTTTTAATAAGAATTTTTTTTTGATTTGAGTTAAAATTTCCCAAACATATTAGTTCAACCTTTTTAACAAAAGTACTTATACTTTTTGCAATTGAATAAGATCCACCTGTATAAATCTCTTTTCTTGAAAATAATACTGATTGGATATTCTCTTTTCCAGGTTTATCCATTTCTTTAACAAAATTATATTCATCAAATATAATCTCTCCTAAAATTAAAACTTTTAGGTCTTTTAATTTTTCAATCTCTTCCAAACTTTTTTCACGCACCTTTGTAAAATTTTTTATTTTGTGAATTATATTAAGCGGTTGAATAAATTGGTTGATCAGTTTGGATGAGGAATATTCTATCTCGTTTGTAAATATTATTTTGCCACCATTATTTTCTACTGCCCTTCTCTCTTTAATAATATTTCCAGTAGTATCTTTTTTTGAGTCTTTATAATCATTACCTTTTACATAAAAATTAGGCTTAATAATATTTATTAAATCTATAGATGTTACATCATCATTAATTATTACAAAATCCACAATATCTAAAGATGATAAAAACTCTGCTCTAAGACTTTGAGAAAAATAAGGTCTAGAAGGTCCTTTATTAACGCATCTATCGGAGGTAATTGAAACAACTAACAAATCACCATTCTGTTTAGCCACTTGTAAATGTTTTAAATGACCTATATGAAAAACATCAAATACTCCATGGGCGTGAACCAAAATTTTATTTTTTGAAAATTGTTTTAATTTTTCAGGATTAATAATTTTTTTCAAATTATTCATAAGATAAGTTGTATATACTAATAAATATTATATATCTATTATATATAATATTTTGATGTTAGTTTTAAAAAAAAAAAATTTCCCTATAAGTAGTGATTTCAAAAAAAAAATTAATTCACATTCAAGAAAATTAGATTTAAAGCTCAAAATTAATCTTAAAACTAATATATTATATCTTGATAATTATTGGGATTATAAATTGATAAGACCAAAGTATGATTGGGTGAAATATTCAGAACCTGAGACTCATCTAATCAAAATTCAAAAAGCTATTAAAAAGATCAATAAAAATAAAAGTAAAAAAATTTTATGTTGTTCATATAAAGATAATTCTCTTTCAGAATATTTTAAAAAAGATAGCAAAATCTATCAAATAGGTAATAATTTAAAATATTCGGGAGTTGAAGTATGCCAAGATATAATTTCTAATAAAAAATTTAATCAAAAGTTTGATTTAATAATCGCTAGGCATATTGTTGAACATGTATTTGATTTAGATAAATTTTTTATTTCTTTAGAAAAAATTTCTACCAATGACACTTTGATATATTTTGAGGTACCCGATGTTGAAAAACTATTAAAGATAAGAGATTACAACTTAATTTGGGAAGATCATACAAACTATTTTACGATTAATTCTTTTGAAAATTTTTTATTAAATAAAAATTTTAAAATTATTTATAAAAAAAAAATAAATCAACCATTTGAGGATTTAATTTGTATTATTGTAAAAAAAAGTCTTACCAAAACTAAAAATTTAAAAAAAAATGACTTTAAAATGAAAAATTTAATCATGTGTTTCAAAGATTTTTTTTTTCAGAATAAAAAAAAAATAAATAATTTTTTTTTAAAAAATAAAAAAAATAAAATTTTTATATTTGGTGCTGGACATCTTACAAATACATTCATTCATTTAAATGATTTAACAAATTTCATAAACTTTATAATTGATGATGATAAAAACAAAAAAAACATGTTTTTTCCAAATACTAAAATAAAAATAATAAATGTTAATGATTTTAAAAAAATTAAAGGAAGTAAGATATGTTTAATTGGCGCAAATCCTGCCAATGAAAGCAAAATCATAAATAGATTACGCATTGAAAATTGTAAATTTTATTCTATCTTTTCATCTTCAAGAAGATACATACTTAATAAATGATAAAAAAAATTAATAACGACATTTTTTATTCAAATCAAAAATTACCAATATTGTCGAAAAATTTAATTAATTTTTTAGTTAAAAAAGCTCTTAAAAATAAATCTCAAAAAAGTAGATTGTGTACTCATAAAAACGAGAAGGATAAACTCCATGAAATGTTTGTGGTACATACGAAAAGATATTCAGTTCAACCCCATTTTCATTTGAATAAAAGTGAGTCACTATTTGTTTTACATGGATCTGCTAATTTACTCATTTTTGATAAAAATATGAAAGTAAAAAAAAAAATACAACTCGGCACATATAACTCTGGAAAAACTTTCTATTATCGAATTAATAAAGAGACTATTCACAGTTTGGAAATAAAAAGTAAGTTTTTAATTTTTCATGAAGTTACTACTGGGCCCTTTGTAAGAAATAAAACTATTTATAAAAATTTTAGATCCTAATTTTTGAAAAAAAAAATTTTAATTATTGGTGGTGATAGTAAATTAGGTGTTGTTTTAAAATCTAAATTAAAAAAAAAAAAAATTAATTTCATAGCAACATCAAGACAAAAAAATTCTAAATATTTTTTAGACTTAAAAAATATTAAAAAATTCAAATTAAATAAGGATTTAAGTTCTTGCGTTATACTTGCTGGAATTACTGATTATTACGATTGTGAAAAAAAAAAAGAATTATCACGCAAAGTGAATTGTAAAAATATTATTAAAATTTCAAAGGAAATATTAAAAAGAAATATTTTTTTGTGTTATGTTTCTACCAATACTGTTTTTAATTCTTTGTCAAAACAAAATGAAAAAGATAAACCAAAACCAAAATTTGAATATGCAAAACAAAAATATTATGTTGAAAAAAATTTAATAAAATATGTAAAAAAAAATAACAAAACCAATTTGTTATCAATTCTCAGATTGACTAAAAATGTTTCTACAGATATCAAACCATTTCAAAATTGGGTTATTAAAATAATAAATCATAAAAAAATTAAAGCGTTTGATGATCTCTATTTTTCCCCAATACTTTTTGAGAATAGCGCTGATGCTATTAAAAAAATCTTATCAAAGAAAGTGCAAGGAATATTTCATTTGAGTAATAAGCAAAATCTAAATTATTATCAATTCGCAACGAAATTATTTTTATATCTAAAAATAGATCCAAAAAAAATAATTAAAACTAATTCAAAAAAAGAAAAAGTTAAATTAATATTTAAAAATAAACAATCTGCTCTATCAATGAAGTATAGTAGAAATATTTTGAATATGAAATATATCAATTTGATACAAATTTTTAAATATTTTAAAAAAAAAAATAAATGAAACTAATTGAAATTGTAGGTTTAGGAAAATTACTTCAAGTAATTCATTTACCTAATTTAATCAAGTTTTTCTCCATAATATCTTGTTGTGATCCAAGAAAAGAATTATTGGTAAAATTCGCAAAAAAATTTAACATAACTTATTACACATCAAATATAAATACTTTTTTAAAATATAAAAAGTCACCTTATCTTTTTATTTGCTCATCTAGAGAAGCCAGTTACGAAATTTTAAAAAAAGTGATAAAGGTAAAAAAAAAAATTTTTTGCGAAAAACCAGGAATATTTAATCTTCAAGATGCCAAAAAAATTAAAAAACAAATTCATAGTAATAAAAAATTAAAATTTGGATATATGTCTCGTTATGATACATCGATATTGTTTTTAAAAAAATATCTCAAAAAAAAGAAAAAAAAACTTGAGATAAAAAAAGCTATTTTTTCATTGAATAATAATGCATTTTACAATCCAAATGCAAAACTTGATTATTTAAGAACCAATGAAAAAAATGATTTTAAATTCTCAAAAATAAACTATCCAAAATTTTTAAAAAAAAAATATAGAATAATGTATCATATTTTTTTAAATCGTTATTCGCATGTTATAAATATGGTAAATTTTATTTTTAATAAAATAAAACCTTTATCAATAAATGCTAAAGATATTTATAATTATAATTTAGTTGGAAAATGGAAGAGTTCAGAAATATTTATAAATTGTGCAAATAAAAAAAAATATATTTTTAATGTTCATATTTTTTTTTCAGATCAATCAGAAATAATTTGTAATTTAAAAAATCCTACAAAACCGTATTCCTCTATGATTACATTAATCAATAAAAATACTAAAAAGAAAAAATTATTTAAGAAAAAAAATATTTTTTACGAAGAAATTAAAAATATTTTTAATAAGAATGATACTTCAGCAACTTATATTAATGATGTAATCAAAGATTTAGATTTAGTTAAAGGTTTTTGGCGTTTAATTGATTGATTTAAATTTTTTAAAAAACTTTATATTTTTTGCTGGTTTAAAGACATCAATTTTTTTTTTTAATTTCACAAAGTTTTCTAATTCAAAAAAAGAATCTTGATCTTTAACAATTAAATCCTCAAAAACAAAATGTAATTTAATATTCTTTTTTTTAACAAAATTTAATATCCTAGATCTTTGTTTTTCGTCACCAGGTAACATAAAAATACTACACATAATCAAATTATCATTTTTTTTTAATTTCTTTAAAATAGAAAATAATACAAATGAACTATTTTTAATTACGAGTTCTGTCTGTGCCAGTTTATATGTGCAATTTCTATCCTCACAATATTTGCGCATTAAATTGTGTTGTATTGTGATTGGTAAATTAATTCCATCAAAATCTCTCGCAGTCACATATCCACTAAATATTTTCATAATCAAAATTTAGGATATCTAAAATTCAATCCTAATTTTGTTGCAGGTTTTACGTTTAGTGGAAAATAAAAGTATCCTAATTTTCTATCATTTCCTTTAATATCATTATAAGGTGAAAATAAACTTTTAAATCTAATATTAAATGACAATCTTGTTTCCAAAGTTTTATTAGTTGTATTACCGTGCAATATGTTTGGTGAAAATATTAATATTTCTCCGTAATTAACTTTAAGCCATTTAAGTTTTTTCTTATTTTTTTTAAAAATACCATTAAAATCAATTTTGCTATTATTTTTTAACTTTCTCAATTCAATTTCGCTCTGTTTTTTTGACATAATAAACATGGATTTTGTTTTTTCAACATTAACTAATGGTATCCAAAGGACTACTTGAAAAGGGCTTTCGCCTGAAAAAGTATCGGAGTGCATGTCTAATAATGAACTATTATCTTTTGGTAATTGGATTGATAAATTTAAAGTTTTTTGAATAGCTAATTCATTTCCCACTAGATTGTGTAGGTATTTTTTGCTTAGGTCAAAGATCAGTTTTTTAATTTCATCATTTTTATTTACCTCAGATATAATCTTCATTCTGATGAAATTTAAATTTTTTTTGTTAATAAATTTATGAAGGTTATTAAAAAATTTTTGGTTATTTAGTTTTTTACAATCTTTTTTTAAAAATTTTTTTTTTATAATGAATTTCTTAATTTTGGAGCTTATCAAATCAAGATTTTTTTTATCAATTTTTTTTATTATATAACCAAATTTTAAAAATGATGAGTTTAAATCTTTTTCATTTTTTGTTTGAAAGTGTTTAAACATTGTAATATACGAGTCTATTAAATTAATTCTTTATATAAATCAACTTATGAAAATATTAATTATTGGTGGAGGATTTGCTGGTTGTGCAATGGCTCATGCCTTATCATTAAAAGATATTAAAGATGTTTTAATTGTTGAGTCGTCAGATACTCTGGGTGCTGGAGTAAGAACCTATTTTTGGGGTGGTCATCCCTATACTTTTGGACCTAGGCATTTTTTAACAAAAGATAAAAAAATATACGACTTTTTTAATAAATATATTCCAATGAGAGATTGTAGTGAACACAAATATTTAACATATGTTGAACAAGACGACCAATTTTATAGCATGCCACTAAGCTATGACGATATTGAAATGATGCCAGATAGGAAAAAAATATACGATGAACTTGAAAAAATAAAAAATAGTAATCAAAATGATCCTAAAAATTTAGAGGAATTTTGGCAAAATTCGATTGGTACTACACTCTATTCAAAAGTAGTAGAAAAATATAATAAAAAAATGTGGATGGTTGATGATAATAAATTATTTAAATCCTTTAGTTGGAGCACTAAAGGTGATCCAATTAAAAAGGGTAGAAGGGAAGCATTTGATAAAGAAGCTATTTCTGCATACCCAATAGCACTTAACGGTTATAACAATTATTTTGATATAGCTACAAAAAATTGTAAAGTAATTTATAAAACCATATTAAAAAATATTGACTTAAAAAAACGTTTAATAGAAATCAATGGTGAAAAATATTCATTTGACTATATTATTTCAACAATAAGCCCAGATGAACTATTTAATTACTCAGAGGGAAAATTAAATTATATAGGTAGAGATTTACACAAAATAGTTTTGCCGATGGAAAATTGTTTCCCTAAAGATATTTATTTTTTGTATTATGCTAATAACGAAAAGTTTACACGTATTGTTGAATACAAAAGATTTACCAAACATAAATCGAGTAATACTCTATTAGGAATTGAATTTCCTTCATTAAATGGTAAATTTTATCCAATGCCTTTAGAGTCTGACCAAGATTTAGCAAAAAATTACCATGATATGATTCCTGAAAATATTTTTTCAATTGGTAGAAATGGATCTTATCGTTACAGCGTTGACATAGATGATTGTATAGAACAAGCACTTTATGTTTCAAATTTAATAAAAAAAAGGAAATGGGATTACTCAGTTCCACTTGAAAAACATAGATTAAAAAATTTTTCCAGTATGGGAAAATAAATAATGAAAATTTTAATAACTGGTGCTTCTGGTTTTATAGGAAATTATTTTGTAAAAAATTTGAGGAAAAACCACAATATAATTGCAATAACACACAAACGAAAAGCTTATCTATCATCGAAAAAAAATATTATTATAATAAAGAAAGATCTTACTAAAAAATTTCAATCAAGAGTTCAAAACTTAGATTTAATAATTCATTGCGCAAACTATACTCCAGCAAATCATAAAAATACCAAATCATTAATTAAAAAAAATAACTTAATGATCAAAAATTTATTAGATTTTGCAAATTTAAATCAAGTCAACAAGATCATATATTTATCGTCAATGGCTGTTTATAAAATTAGAAAACAAAAAAATTTTCAAATTACAGAAAATTCAACTCTTAATTATGATAATGATTATTCAATTTCCAAAATTAGTGATGAAAAAATATTAAAAAGATGGCAAAAAAAAAATTTTTCAAAAAAACTTTTGATTTTAAGGCTACCGGGTGTAATCGGTCCAAATTCTCATGGAAATTTCATCAGCAATTTAAAAAAAAAAATAATGCGAAAAAAATCCAAATTTATAAAGATTTTTAATCTCTATAATAATTTTAATAACGCACTTCATATTAGTAGCCTTTATAATTTTGTATATAAGTATATAAAAAAATTTAAATTTTCATTTTTAGTTTTAAACTTAGCATCAAAAAATCCCGAAATTTTAAATAAACTATTAAACGTGATAATTAAAGGATTAAATAAAAATATGTCATTAATCAATTTAGGTAGTGACAATAAATCATTTAATATAAGTATTTCAAAACCTTTGAGATATGGTTTTAATCCATTTTCAATCAAATATACCTTAATGAAATATTTTGAGTTAAAAAAATAATATCAAAGATTGATTCTTGTAGTTTAAGGATAAAAAAAAAGGTTATAAGACATTAAATTATAATAGTAAAATATAAACTAAATAAAAATGTATATTCTTGGAATTCATTATTACGGTCATAATACTTCGGTGTCTCTTTTTAGAAATAACAATTTGTTATTTGCAATTGAGGAAGAAAGACTGTCTAGAAAAAAAAATGACGGAAGAGTTCCACATCTTAGTATTAATTGTATCCTTAAAAAGTTTAAAATTAAAATAAATGATATAAAAGTTATATCATTTGCAACAATACCAGATCGATTAATTAAAGAGAAATACTTAGGATTTAATTTAAAAAATTTTAACAAATGCAAAGATATCGTTTATGATGATAAGTCTTTAAAACAAATTCAATTTTTGAGTAATTTCAAAGAAGATTTTATTAAGAAATATAATTATAAGAATGATACTCATTTTTATAATCATCATTTATGTCATTTATATGCTTCTTATTATTTAAGTGGTTTCAAATCAGCTTTATGTGTCTCAATTGATGGTTTAGGTGAAATTGAATCAACTATGATTGGCGAATTAAAAAATAATAAACATAGAATTATTAAAACTATAAACTATCCTGACTCTCTTGGTAAAGTCTATGAGGCTGTAACTTACTTTTTAGGCTTTAATCCTTTTACGTCTCCTGGCACAGTAATGGCTTTGGCTGCGTTAGGAAATTATAATAAAAAGATTAACCAAAAAAACACCTATTATGAAATATTTAAAAAGATTATCAAAGATGACACTAAAAATATTTATCAAATTAATATGGATTGGTTTAAGTTTCCTTATACTAGAAAAGGATGGGTTTCCGAAAAATTTATAAAAGTTTTTGGAAAAAAAAGACCCAATAAAAACAAGACATATTCAGACCATCATAAGAATATCGCTGCAGCGCTACAAAAAAGGTTTGAAGATATTTATTTAAAAATACTTAAATTTGGACAGAAAAAAACATCCAATAATAATTTAGCATTATCAGGTGGTTGTGCTTTAAATTGCAAAGCTAATGGGGAAATAGAAAAATTGAAATTTAAAGATGTATATATCCAACCAGCTAGTGGAGATGCGGGTTTAAGTATAGGAGCAGCAAAATTGGCATACGAAGCTATAGGTAGAAAAAATAAAAAATTTGACAATAAAAGAATAGATATTTCTTATTTTGGCACAAAATGTGAAACTTCAGATATAATTACAAGTGCAAAAAAAAATAAAGTTAAATTTAAAAAAATAGAAAATATAGAAAAAATAGCAGCAAAATTAATTAGTCAAAAAAAAATTATTGGATGGGTGCAAGGTAGATCTGAGTTTGGCCCAAGGGCACTTGGCAATAGATCTATATTAGCTTCTCCTGATAATATTCAAATCAAAAATAAAATTAATAAGAAAATAAAAAAAAGGCAAATGTTCAGACCTTTTGCTCCTTCAATTTTAAAAGAAAATTTTAACGAATATTATGATTCTAAATATAATTCAGAATTTATGCTAATGGCATTAAAAATAAAAAAAAGAAATAAAAAAAAAATAATTGGAACCATTCACCATGATAATTCTGCAAGAGTCCAAGTGGTGTCAAAAAAGACAAATAATAAATATTATAAACTTATAAAAGAATTTAATAAAATTTCGGGAATACCAGTAATATTAAATACTTCATTCAATGGTAAAGATGTTCCCATTGTAAATAATGCCAATGATGCAATTAAAGAGTTTAAGAAGATTAAACTTGATGCTCTTTTTATAGAAAATTATCTTATTACAAGATAATATCTATTGAATAATTAAATAAATAAAGATAGGAATAATTAAATTTTAACTATGAAAATATTATTCTCAAATCCTCCATGGTGGGTATCAAAAAATAAATATAATTTACCAGGAGGTGTAATAAAAAAATTGTGGACTAGAGGAGTTAGAGCTGGATCAAGATGGCCCCACACAATGGTGGTGAAAAGCTCTCCTGATGACTACGTTTTTGGAGACAATGTACCATATCCTTTTTTCCTTGGTTACGCAGCTGGTTATTGTAAGAAAAATACATCTGCAAAAATTTTTTTTAGAGATAGTATAGGCCTCTCTGAATCATATGAAAAATTTTATGAATACATTAAAATAAATAAATTCGACATGATTTTCATCGAAAGTGGTACTCCATCATGGGACCACGACGAGAAAGTTTTAGATCAAATCAAAAAAATTCTTCCTGAAGTTAAAATAGTTATCTGTGGTCCAATATTTACTAAAGGTGATGAATTATTGAATAACAAAAATATTTTTGCGGTTCTAAAAGGAGAATATGAAAAAAATTCAGCAGAAGTTATAAATCAACAAATTTCAAAAGTTTATAATTTTAATTTTTTAACCAAAGATGAAATGAATAATTCGCCTTTTCCATTTTATGATAGTTTGCACTCAAAAATATACTGGGACAGTAATCCCCATGGACAAATACCACCTCAAGCACATGTTCTTACAAGTAGAGGCTGCCCATATAAATGTATTTTTTGTGTATGGCCTGCCACAATGACTAGTGACGACCCAGATGGAAATAATAAAAGAACGGTTAGACAATATTCCCCAGAATACATGGAAGGTTTTTTAACTGAGATAATACAAAAATACAGATTCAATAGTATTTTTTTTGATGATGACACTTTTAACCTGGGAGACATTCACGTAGAAAATATTTGCAAAATAATGAAAAAATTAAAAGTAGACTGGACGGCAATGTGTAGGTCTGATGGATGCAGTTTTGAAAAATGGAAAATGATGAAAGAAAGTGGCTGCATAGGTGTCAAAATTGGATACGAAAGTGGAAGTCAACGGGTCATAGATAAAATAATCAACAAAAAACTTGATTTAAAAATTGCAAAAGAAACAACCAAAAAACTTTTAGACATTGGTTTGAAAGTACATGGGACATTTACTTATGGATTGCCTGGTGAAACTAAAGAGGACATGATTACAACAAGAAAATATTTAGAAAGTTTAAATTTAACGAGTTATCAAGAGTCTGGTACAGCGGAAATTGAGGGAACTCCTTTATCTAATTTAGAGGAAGGTGGGCTTGCAAAATATCCTGAAGGAATCAAAGATTCAAATTATGATAAATTTAAAGACGGTCAAATAAAGATTTCTGAAATTAAAAAAGCAGCTTCAATCTAAAAATATACTTTAAAATATTTAATAATTTTTTTTATCTCACCAATGTTATATTTGGATTTAAGTTGTTCTATTGAAACAACATTCTGATAATTGCTATTTTTTAATTCTAAAAGAAATTTTTTAAGATATTGTTTTTTTAACATTATGCTCTTTAATTTTGGAACACTTAGTTGAATATGTCCGACATAGCTCAAATTTTTTGATAAGATTCTAGTATAATTTTCTTTATTAAATATTAAAGTGCTTGTATCTAAATTTATTTTAAAAAATTTATTATTAATTTTTTTCACTAATTTTAATGCTTGATGTGTGTGCGTAATATAATCACAATTATAAATTGTTGGATTTGCCTCTAGACAAAAAGTGATTTTTTTTAATTCACAAAATTTAGCAATTTTTATCATAGTCGAAAGAAATATTTTATCTCTATCATTTCTTTTTAAACCAAAATTTAATCTATTTTTAGGTGAACCAAAGACAATGATTTTAGATTTAAGTTTTTTTGCAAGTGATATTTTCTTTTTAATTTCTTTTAAAAAATTTAAATTTTGATTTTTTGATCCAAAAACAAAACAATTATCTAAGTTAAACAATATTGATTGCATAGAATATAATTTAATACCTTTTTTATTGTAAAACTCTTTTATATTCTTTTTTTGAGTAAAAGACTCTAAGATATTATAACTATATTCTAAATGATTGATTTGACTCTTTTTTAGAAGATTTAAAATTTTTAAATTTTCTTTTTTAGTCCAGGCTAAATTACTTATTGCTAACTTCATAATTATAGAATTTCTTCAAATCGTTTAATATGAATTCTTTTGAATACATGTATTTCTTGCTATTCCAAAATTTGGCAAAATTTGATTTCATATTATAAATTCTTAAAGGTCTTGTTACAGTTTTTTTAGGAATTTTTTTTCCAATTTTTTCTATAATCTCTCTAACTTTAATTTGATCAGATGTTAAATTACATAAAGTAATTTTTTTTTTTATTAGTATATTTATGTCTCTTAATAAAAACTTAACTGGATAAAATTGTAAAATGTCTTTAGGTTCAATTTGACTTAATAAATTATCATGAATTAAGTCGAAAATTAAATTTTTTTTTAAGCCATTACCATAAACGACTGGTAATCTTACTATTATATAATTTGCAAAATTTAGTTTTATAAAATTTTCAAAAAAAGCTCTATTGGAACCATAGGTTTTTTTTTTATTCAATGTTAAGGAAATTTCATTGCAATTTGAGGTTTTCGAATAAACTTCAATAGACGAAATTAAAACAAATTTTTTCGTCTTAAGATTTATTAAATTTTTACATAATTTTATCACATTGCTCAAATCTTTTTCAGGGTTTTTTTTTGCCTTCCAAATCAGTGAGCTTGGTGCTGCACAATAAATTATATCAAATTTAGTTTTAGAAATATTTTTTATATTTTTAGAATTGTATAGATAATTTGTTTTTAATTTTTTTTTTAAGTAACTACCAATAAAACCGTTATATCCAATTATTCCAATTTTTTTTTTTCATAATTTATTGACAAACTCTTTTGCAATATACGGTGCAGAAATATATTTGCCTTCACGTATTGAATAAATTGGAACACCAAATTTCATATTTTTTTGAATTATTGTACTCCTTCTATCACCAGTATTTTTTTTTGGAATAGGTCTTGTACCGTCTAAAAAATCAACCAACTTAAAATTATGATCATCTGGAAAATATTTATTAAATCTTTTTAGCATCCTCTTATATCTATAAAGTTTATTCTGCTTTGAAATAGGTTTCTTGCTAATAGAATTAATCACATCATAAAGTAGATAATGATTCTTTTTTGATGAATATGGCATTATTGTTAAATAAGGTCCATCAATAACAGTTAATCCTGGAATCTTTTTTTTTGTTTTAACTACAGGTATGAATGTGTATTGGGTCTTATATAAATTTTTTCTTTCTCGAATTCCAAATTTTTTAAGTACATGATTAATATCTGAATATGTACAGTTTATTATTAAATCATATTTTCTAGTTATTTTTTTTTTTAATTTTGAGATTATAACAAAGTTATTTTTATTTTTTATTAACTTATCAAATTCAAAATTTTGAAAAGTATTAATTTTATATTTCTTAATAAGCTTAATTGTTTTTTTAGTTAATTTTACATGATCAAAACAACCTTCAAAAACTTCGAATGAGCCTGTAATAAATTTTTTATTTAAACTCATGTTTGGGGGATTTTTAACTTTAAAGTCGTATTTGTTCTCTTTTAAAAATTTGTAAAAAGAATTAAAAGATGTTTTAGAAGTTTTCTCGATTATATAGTAAGAATTTGATATGTTTTCAAAACAATCGCTATACTTTTTATTAAAATACTCCCAACCTTTTTTACACTCATTTGCTGTCTTAGTTGAGCGCGGATAATGATATCCTTTGTTCGCTCTATTATGTGTTGCAAATGAAGATCCATTCATGAGATTTTTTTTTTTTTCTATTATATCTACACTTGCTCTAGGAAATTTTTTTTTTAAGTAAATGGAAGTAAAAATTCCATGAATACCACCACCTATAATCAAAACATTATTCATCTACAAACTTTAATTATATCAGAATTTTTTTTTAATAGTTTCATGAAAGATTTGCTTTCTACTACCATTAATTTTTTTAAATGTGCATAGTTTTTTATAATTTTATTTATTCCTAAAATTATTGATTTACTGTCCCAATTTTTGAAAGTAAAATTTTTTCGATTTATTTTAGAAACAAAATTTGAAAGTATAGTGTTATCTGGAACAAGAAAAGGTTTTTTTAAAATAATTGTATCAACTAAAGTTGAGGAATAACTATATTTATATCTCTCTGGATTATATGGAAAAATAATAACATCATGAGAGTTAAGAAATCTTACAAATTGATAAATATTAAATTTTTTATTAATAATCTGCGTATTCTTAAATTTTTTTAAATTATTAATTTCATCTAAATTCGAGGGATTGTGAATAGTGAATCTAACATTTAAATTTTTACTAAAAGGTTCGATAATTTTTTTTATTAATTTAAGCCCTTTATGAATTCTTTGCTCTCCTAAAAAACTTACTTTAATTATTTTTTTATTTGATTTATTTTTTTTATCAATTTTTTTTAAATAATTTAGTGGAAAATTTACTTTTTTTAGTTTGCAATTAAATAATTTTTTTAATCTATTTTTTGATTTTTCAAAATGATAAATAAAAAAAATATTTTTTTTTTTTCTAATTTTGGATTTAATTAAATTACATCGCTCCTTCTCAAATTTGAGATTTTTGTTATTTCCAACCCTGTTTAGTAAGGTGGGAAATTCAATATATACATTATAGTTGTATTTTGATTTATTTACCCACTCTACAATACCATCAATATAACATAAATTGGAATTGTAAATTAGTATTGGCCCATTTAGATTATAAATTTTGTTGACTGCAAAAATAAATTTTTCCTTTCTTAAAAAATATTTTTTTTGATAATTTTTTTCAATTCTTGGATTTATAACAGTTCTGAAACATGGAATAACTTTAAGCTGTTTTTGAATGTTGTTTTTAATTTTTATATTTCCAAAAATTTTAACTTTATTTATAATATTTATGTCCTTATAAAATTTTACTGGGAACGAATAATTGTCAGATAAATTTGGATCAAAAATGTTTAATTTCATGATTTATCTAATTAGTATTTCTGTGTTTAATTCTAACTTGAATTACCTATATAACAGTTTTTAAATTCATTAAAGAAGGGTATTTAACTCCATGGCAGAAAACAATTTTTTCTTTCTACTTTTTAATTTTTTTGAAATTTTTTTAAAATCTTCATAATTTGAAATATAATTAATCATATAATAAGTTTATACTTTTAATTTTTTGCCTCGGCAATTAAAGTATCTGTTTTTTTTTGCTTAATTAAGTTATCCACGTAGTTAGAATTTAGAGAATTTGAGTTATATTTTCTAAAAAATTTATGACCACCTGGTTTTCTCTTTATAAACCAACCAAGATGATTATCAAAGCCATACCTTTGAAAGTAGTTTATTTTAATTTTTTTAAAGCCTGCTTTTTGAAGTATTTTCTTTAGTGACAAATAGGAATGTAAGATCAAATGCTCACTCCAAAAAGTAAAATGTTTGAATTCAATTAATTCATCAAATTCTAAAAGAAAATCCTCGGCATGTGGGACTTCAATAATAATTTTACCATTTTTTTTTAGTTTTTTTCTTAACATCTTGAGGGTTTCTAATTGATGTGGAATATGTTCCAAAACATGAAACATTGTTATTATATCAAATCTTTTAGCAAAATCATTTATATTTGTTTTTATATTAATTTTATTGTATTTGTTTTTTATCGATTTAAGACACTCTTTTCTTAGCTCAACTCCATTTAGGGATTTTACAAATTTTAATTTAGATAAAAAATTTCCCCATCCACAACCAAAGTCTAAAACGTCTTTTTCTACAAAAAGTTTTCTAAATTGTTTGGCTCTTCTAGTATCATCAGCTATTTCAGGTGTATTTAAAACTCCTTTAAGAGTTTTAATTTTTGAACCTCCGTATTTTACTAGTGAATAATAATGAGAGTGAGTAGTAAATTTTTCTAGAAATATAATTTTTGTTTTAAGATCTTGAAAAACAGATATTTTTTTATCTCTTGTTTTGTTGGAAATTTTTTTTAAGTTTTTATCCTTTATCAAATTCAACTTTTTAAGTTCATTATAAATTGGATTACTTATATCGTATTTCATATAAAATAATGAATATTGGGTAAGATTAATATCATACTTACATTTTAAAATTTTTTTCAGTGCATAAATCAAGCCAATCGAGCTATTAGTACTGGTCAGCTGCACGCATTACTGCGCTTCCACA